>OGIE01000531.1_pt1 | contig 57107 bp, 54 predicted proteins | sample 1571581 | NCBI WGS metagenome assembly OGIE01 (sample SAMEA2582021, study PRJEB24529) | metagenome | biome: Human gut stool | place: China | collected 2011 | reverse complement strand
TTATCTCTCCCTCAGTCTCGCTGGCGCTCGACAGCTCCCTCGTCAGAGGGAGCCGGATGGGCTTTCTACAATGAGGGCACTCAACCTGTCATTCTGAGCGTAGCGAAGAATCTTTTTTTCTTGCTTTCTGCGAGAAGATTCTTCGGTCGCGCCGCTCCCAAGAATGACATTGGCGGAAATGTTTACACCACCTTTTTTCCCGTGGAGAACACTTGCGAGGTTCCCCTGTTTTGCTGCGCAAAAGCACGGCTCCCGATGGTGATCGGGAGCCGTGCTGTCTTATACATTTAAGAATTGTGCTTGTGGATGGTACGGCGCAGCAGCAGCCGGCTGAGCGCCACCCCATTGAACGGAATCAGCGGATACAGATACCCTTTGGTGGCAACGGTGCGGGTGGTGACCACGCTGATCAACATCAGCACCAGTCCCACGACCAGACCCCACCCGCCGATCCACGCGATCAGCAGCAAAAACAGCAGCCGGAACAGCTTAAACGCATACCCGAGTTCAAAATTGGGTTGGGTAAAGGTGGCGATGGCGACAAACGCCATGTTCAACATCACTTCCGGCACCAGCACCCCCGCCGACACCGCAAACTCCCCCAAAATCAACGCACCCACCACGCTGAACGCGTTGCTGAGCGAGGACGGTGTATTGAGCGAGGCGAGCTTTAAGCCATCTATCACCAGTTCCAAAATAAACAGCTGCAACAAAATCGGCACCTTGTTCGGCTCGGCGATGTGGATAAAATCCAGCCATTCGGGCAAGGGCACATTGCTCGTGACCAGCCAGTACCAGATCGGCGTCAGCAGCAGCGTCGCCAGGAACACCACTCCCCGCACCAGCCGCAGGTAGCTGCCCACCAGCGGCGGGAAATAATAGTCGTTGGTATCCTGGGTAAAATCGAACAGCGAGGTGGGCAGGATCATAACCGCCGGCGAAGTGTCCACCAGCACAAGGATCTGCCCCTCTGCCACGCTGGCGGCGGCACAGTCAGGGCGCTCGGTATACCGCACCTTGGGAAACGGATTGTACCATTGCCGCGGCACCAAGCATTCCAGCAAGCTTTCCTGCCCCAGCGACAGGTTGGGGATGTCGATGCGCTGCAGTTGGCGGCGGATGGAGCGCACCATCTCCGGATCGGCTTTGCCCTCGATATAGCACAGTACCACATCGGTGTGGGAGGACACCCCCACCTCCATCAGCTCCATGGTCAGATGCGGATTGCGCAGACGGCGGCGGATCAGCGCGGTGTTGCACACCAGCGTTTCGATGAACCCATCCCGCGCGCCGCGCAGCGCCCGATCCTCGTCCGGCTCTTCCACACTGCGGGAGGGATATTCCCGCACGTCCATCACCAGTGCTTCGGAAAAGCCCTCGATCACCAGCACCGCCATACCCGCCAGCACCCGGGTCACCAGCTCGAGCTGGTCGGCACTAAGGCTCACTTCCGCGTTGGGCATAAACCGGCGGGCAAACGCCGCCGCGTCCTCGACGGTTTCCAGCTCCTCTGCTTTTTTGGACATCAAAAACTGTACAACTTTTTCCATCAAATCGTCTTTGAAAAAGCCATTGATAAAATACAACGCTGCCTGCCGCTGCCCAAACCGCAGACGGCGATCCAACAGATCATAGCTGCGCCCGATGCGCAGCGCCTCGTCCAGCGCGTGTGTATCGGCGGCAAACTGGCCGCTGAGCCGGTGGTTATTTCCCATATATGTCCGCCCCTTTCGCATACGGCTAGTATGCCCGCCGCACGACAGATTACACATTTGCCGCCTCCGCCGCGGGATAAATCGCGAAGATATGAAAAAGCCCTTTTCTCGCCGTCGAAAATGTGCTATACTAAAAATTGAGCCGATCCGAAAGGATGTGACAACAGTCGATGAAAACCATCATTTCCCATTCGCCCGCCGAAACCGAACAGGTAGGGCGTGATCTGGCCGCTTCGCTGACCGGCGGACGCGTGGTCGCGCTGTTCGGCGATCTGGGTATGGGCAAAACCGCTTTCGTGCGCGGTATGGCCACGGGACGCGGACTGTCGGCGGAGGTTTCCAGCCCCACCTTTGCGCTGGTACACGATTACGGCGGGCAACCGCCGCTGGTGCATTTTGATATGTACCGCATCTCCGGATGGGAAGATCTGTACACCACCGGCTTTTTCGATTATCTGGATCAAGGCGCTATTTTAGCGGTGGAATGGAGCGAGCATATCGAAAACGCGCTGCCCGACGACACCATTCGGGTGCAGATCGAAGCGTTGGGCGAGCATGACCGCCGCATCACGATAGAAGAAACAGAGGAACCCGTTTTATGAAATTGTTAGCTGTTGAATGTTCGGCCGGTCCCGCTTCCTGTGTGGTGGCGGAGGACGGCCGTATCCTCGCGGCGGCATCCACCCACCGGCAACTGACCCACAGCCAGACGCTGATGCCGATGATCGCGCATATGCTGCAGGACGCGGCGCTGTCGCTGAGCGATATCGACGCGTTGGCGATTGCGAACGGCCCCGGCTCGTTCACCGGTGTGCGCATCGGCGTGGCGGCGGTCAAAGGGCTGGCATTCGCCGCCGACAAGCCTTGCATCGGCGTATCCACGCTGGCGGCGATGGCGCGCCGGTTGGAGGGGCTGCCCTTTTCCGGTGTCATTTGTGCCGCGATGGATGCCCGCTGCCAACAGGTGTACACCGCCTGCTTCACCTGCCGGGACGGCGCGGTGGAGCGGCTGACCCCCGACGAAGCGCTGCCGCTGGACACCTTGCAGCAACGCTTGGCGGCACTGGAACAGCCGGTGCTGCTGCTGGGGGACGGTGCCGAGCTGTGCTATACCCGGATGCAGCCGGCGGGGTTGCCGGTGCGGCTGGCACCGCTGCATTTGCGGTTCCAACACGCCGACGGCGTGGCGGCAGAAGCGGCGCACCATCAGCCGGTATCCGCCGAGCAGCTGCTGCCCACCTACCTGCGGCTGCCGCAGGCTGAACGCGAACTCAAAGCGCGGCAAGCGCTGAAAAAATAATATTACAGGAGGTTTTTCCCATGTCTAATCCCTTTATTGCTGACCATCCGTTGATTCAACACAAGGTGTCGCGCCTGCGCGACAAAGCCACCAGCTCCAAAGAATTCCGCGAGCTGATTTCGGAGATCACCGGGCTGCTGTGCTATGAATCCACCCGTGATCTGCCGCTGACCGATGCCACCATCGAAACCCCCATCACCACCATGACCGGCAAGGTGCTGGCGGGTCGCAAGCTGGTGTTTGTGCCCATTCTGCGTGCCGGACTCGGCATGGTGGATGGGGCGCTGACGCTGGTTCCCTCGGCGCGCGTTGGTCATATTGGTCTGTACCGTGACCCCGAAACGCTGAAACCGGTGGAATATTACTGCAAGCTGCCGGGCGACATCGCCGAGCGCGATGTGATCGTGCTGGATCCCATGCTGGCGACCGGCGGTTCCGCCATCGACGCCATTGCGCAGATCAAGCAGCGTCATCCCCAGCGCATCAAATTTATGTGCATCATTGCCGCGCCGGAAGGCTTGAAAGCGCTGCAGGAAGCGCATCCCGATGTGGATATCTACTGCGCTTCGCTGGACGATCATCTGAACGACCACGGCTACATTGTGCCGGGTCTGGGCGATGCGGGCGACCGCATTTTCGGCACCAAATAAAAAGCGCTGCTTCCCACAGGAAACAGCAAAAAACCGGAGCTCGGCGATACGCCGAACTCCGGTTTTTATTTTGTGCTTGTTACGCCAGCGCGTCCAGCAGCAATGCGGTCAGATGCCGCGTCGCCATCAGCTGCATATCCTCGTCCGCCTGGTCGGCAAAACCGACCCGCACACTGACAATATAGCCGTTGCCGTAGGTCAGCAGCTCGCCGCTGGTCTTATCCCACCAGCTCACCTCGCCAAGCTGCGGCACCGCCGTATGGTTCGCATACAGTGCGGCGCGCGCATCAAATACCTCGCGCGTATTTTCGTCCAAGCTGATGTCCACCGTTGTGTTGGGCGAATCGGTGCCGGTATAGTGCGCCCAGGTCTTGTCCTCGTACATCTGGGGCTCCCCCACCGCCGTGCCGATCGCATCGGCGATCTGCTCGGTCGTCAGCAGCTTGGACAAATCCACCGACAACAGCGGCGGTGCGGTCTCCACCGTGGACGACGCGTCGGGATTGGTCTTTCCTTTATCCGAAGAACAGGCGGTCACCGCCAGCATTACGCACAGCACCGCCAAAAAGCTGATCCATCGTTTCATAAAGCGTCACCTCGCGTATCAAAATGAGGATGTCGTATGGGTAGTATAGCACATTTATGACCCATGCGCAAGTCGGGGGCGGCTTGATTTTCCGGCGGGTGTGTGGTATAGTGATAGCAGATTATCAAGCAGGAGGAAACCATGGCCAGCGATGTGTTTTTCGCCGGTGTGGAGCCGGGCGGGCTGTACACGGCGCAAGAGATCAAAATTTTGATTTGCTATATGCTAAACGGCGTGGGCGAACCGCTGCCGTTGCAAACGGTCACCGATGTGTTGGCCGGTCGCGGCATGGCCAACTTCTTCGAGGTGAGCGCGGCGGTGGAGGAGCTGCTGCGGCGTCACCAGATCACCGAAGACGAGCAAGGGTGTCTGTCGCTGACCGATACCGGACGGCAAACCGCCTCGACACTCGCAACGATGGTGCCGCTGACGCTGCGGGAACGTTCGGTGCAGGCGGCGCTGCAGCTGCTGACCCGCCGGCGGCGGGAACGCGAAAACGCGGTGGATATCCGGCAGCTGGAGCATGGGTATCAGGTGACCTGTTCGATGCACGACGGCGATCAGCCGCTGATGTCGCTGTCGTTGACCGTGGGCGACGATTTGCAGGCGGCGCTGGTGAAAGATCGGTTTTTGGACGATCCCACCCTGCTGTATCGCAGCTTGATTGCGGTGCTGACCGGTGATGTGCAGCCGAGCAAAAACGGCAAAGAGATCACCTTCCACATGCCGTGAGAAATAAAGAAAAAATCGATAGTGTCCGCAAGCCCTCTCCGGCATTTTCATAAGGGGTAATGCCCACATCGCCCCACAAATTACGCGTCATTTTGCGGCGGGCACAAGCCTTCCCCTCCGAGGGGAAGGTGCTGAGCGCAGCGAAGCGGATGAGGTGAAAGATCGATCCGCTTTTGCATCTGGCAGCGGGCGCAAGCCTCCCTCTGACGAGGGAGGTGGATTTTTGCGCAGCAAAAAAACGGAGGGAGAGAGAAACCGGCACACACTTTGGATATTGCTGAAACCTTTTCTCTCCCTCAGTCTCGCTATCGCTTGACAGCTCCCTCGTCAGAGGGAGCCGGGCGAAATTTCTACCCAGCCTGTCATTCTGAGCGCCAGCGAAGAATCTTTCCCAGTGTTTTCGTAGGGAACGATGCCCACATCGCCCCACGAATTGCGCGTCTTTTTATGACAGGCGCAAGCCTTCCCCTCCGAGGGGAAGGTGCTGAGCGCAGCGAAGCGGATGAGGTGTCAGAAAACAATAAGATTTTATCAATATAACAATTTGTGCACATTTCGCATTTTTAGTATCGCGGAAAACCAATAGCACACTTTAATCCACCGCTTTTCCACCTCATCCACCGCCGTGCGGCGGGCACAAGCCTTCCCCTCGGAGGGGAAGGCTTGATAGAATCCCACACAGCCCCCTCAACACACAAAAAGCGCAGCTCCCGACAAAGGGAGCTGCGCTTTTTTCGCATCCATTAGGGTTCTTCGGTGGTGGCGGCTGTCATATGAGTCGTGCCAGTTGTGGTGGTCGTTGTGGTCGACGATTTCGGCACAGTCGTTGTGGTTGTAACCGCCGATGGTTTTCTCGTGGTCGACGTAACCCGCTGGGCAGCAGCTGCCGAGGTGGTAGTAGTTGTTTTGGGCGCGCTGCCGATCGTTTTATTATTTTCCACAACAGAAACCGATGGCGTTTGCTTCTCGATCTTACCCCACAGCGGCTCCACCGTCACGGTCATATCGCTTTCCGGCGTCATAGTAAGCGTATAGGTATCGTTCTTTTCAAATGTCGCGGTATAATACGGTGTTCCCGCCGATTCCCCCGCTTTTTTGAGAAGCAACTTGCAATACCCGCGGGAGGCGGTGTTGTCGGCGGCGGCTTTCATCGTGAAGGTATACGCCTTGCCGGCTTTGATGGCATAGTTTCCCTTGTCATCCGCCGCCACCGGCTCAGAATTCTCTCCCTGTTTCACCGTTACCTCCACGCGAAACGCCGCGGTGCGGATGGTTTGGGTGGTGCCTTGCAGCGTAGCAGTAAACCACGCATAGGTCAAGCCGCTAAGTGATACCAAGCAAACCGACAAGCCCAAAATCATCGGAACAAGCATACGCATGATGCTTTTTTGTGTGGCTCGCGCATGACGCCCGCCGTGCAGCGCGGAATAGACTTTTTCCACATTGTTTTCGGTCACGAACGGAATCAAGCACAACCGATGATACGATTGTTTTTGCTGCCAATAGCGTTGTTCCGACAGATCCTGTGTTTCGTTCATTTCAATGCGAATATATTGCGTTTCTTTGTTATATTCATTAAAAAAGGCAATCAGCTTTATGACCAGCAGCACAGCCAGCAGCGCCGCAACCACTGCAATCATCAATATGGTTTCTGTACCGAGCGTTGGCATAAGATTCTCCTCTCATAAGATCGTTTGTCTTCGATCAAAAGGTGCGAACGCGCAGCTCGCGCCCTTTGATCGCCTCTCACCCGCGCGGGGTGAGAGGACTTGGAAATTATTATTTGCTGTAAACTACTGTACCGTCGACGGTAACTGTACCTTCAATGATTTTACCGTTGCCATTGCCGTCTTTGTGTTTCAGACCATACAGACCCTGATAGTTTGTATTGCCTGCTTCATTAGCCGCAGCCGTTGTATTTGCACCTTCTGCAGTGCAGCTATTGATAGCAACATTATATTTGTAACCGGCATAATTCAGGGGTGCGTTAAGCATAACGGCACTCTTGAGATCCTTGGTTGCACTCATATGGAAGTCGCAGTTGTTGAAGGTCACATTCTTGTCGGAGTCAAGAGTTTCCTGATAAATATAAACATGCTTGTTGGTGCCATAGAAGTGGCAGTTTGTGAATGTCACATTTGTAGACCCGTACACCTGAGCGTTATATTTGTCAGAAGTTTCCTGCTTGAAAGTGCAGTTAACGAACTCCGCGTCCGTGGCATACAAAACCTGCGTGCCGGTAATGGTGCAGTCCTTGTAGGTCAGCTTACCGGTGTGCTGGAAGCCCTTGTAGCTCTCGTTAGAGAACTCAACCGTCACGCCTTCAAATGCAACATTCTGTGCACCATTGTTCGTCTTGCTTTTCATATCAATCACGGTATCTTTGGTACCAGTGATCGTGATATCCTTACTGTTAAGCGCAGGCAGCGTATAGGTGCCTTTGTCCAATTTAACCGTAGCGGTTGTGTTGTTGGCAATACCGTTGTTCAGATCGTCTTGGGTCGAGGCAACCACACCGGTGCCCTTAACCACAGTGTACCACACTTCGCCGTTCGATTTGGTTTCGGAAATCACAGAGTAACCATCCGCCACAAAGTTGGTACCAGCCCCCTCAGCTCCATTGTTGGACGGATCAAAGTTCACGAAAGTACCGCCCTTAACAATGATTTTAGCGCTGCCATTTTTATAACTGGCATCAACGCAATTCAAAACATATCTGTAATCGTGTGTGTCAATATCAGGGGCGACCTTAAAGAATCCACCGTTAACAATCAATGTCCCCTGCTGCACTTGAAAGGTCGTTCCGCCACCGTAATAGTTGCCGCCATTTACGGTGACCGTACCGCCGGTAATATGCGCAACATAAGGACCGCCGATATAGCTTGCATTCGGATCCGTCTTATTCAGACAATCAATTCCGCCTTTGTCCGATGCATTGATAGTCGTATCCGCGCTGATATACAATGCAGCCCAGTTATTGGAGTCTTCCAATTCACCGGGGACAGTGTACATCCCGTCAAAAGTCAGGTTAGTAGGCTTTTTAATCTGCAAACGATCAGCCGCTCCAGTTTTCGTAGCATCCGCGGTAATGTTTTCGCTCACGGTCACATCACCACCAACTGCCAGAGCATCTTTCAATCCCGCATAATCAATCACAGGGTAGTATGTGGCATCTTTGTCGTACTCATTGCTGATGCTGTCATGCTCGACAGTATCCTGCGTCGCATAAACCGTGATGGCGATGCCGTCGATGGATTTGTTCTGATAGGTGTTACCAGCGGTTTCCTGCATATGGCCTTTGATGGTGAACTCGTTGGATGCCTCCGGCTTCAGATGCTGCTCGGTGCCCAGCGCCACATCACCGATCGTCCAGTCGATGACTTTGTTCAGCTCGGCGTCGCCTTTGATACCGGTGATCTGGACTTTGTACTTCAGCGCCAGATTGCCGTTGTTCACCACGCGCAGCTTCGGCAATTCGTAGGTACAACCCGGCTCCCACAGGATTTTTTCACCTGCGCCGCCTTCAGCTTTTTTGAAATCAAGCGTTTGGTTTTCCGCATTGACCCATACATCCTCACCAGCTTCATTCTTGGTGAGCATTTCCAACGCGACATCCAGCGTACCGGACTGGATTTTGTTGACATTGGTCTTGGCGGTATCGGTGAACCACGCGAAGGTGGTGCCGATGAGCATCGCGACACACGCCAGCACAGACAGCGCGCTGGTCAGCCATGCCCGTTTGGTAGATTTGCTATTCTCCATTTGAACTTCCTCCTTGAATTTTTTATGTACACGCGGTTTGTCCGTGTTTACATCATCGCTGCGGGGAATCGGTGGGCGCCTGATCCGGCTGAGGCTGCTCTGGCTGTTCGGTCTGTCCCGCCATTTGCGCCTTCATCGCCAGCAGCTCCTGCATCATTTTCTGATTTTCTGCCCGCTCGGCTTCGATCTGATCGCGCTCCGCCTGCAGTTCCGCTTGCTGCTCCGCTTTATACTTGTGGAACAGGCGGATGCAGCGCACGCCCTCGATCAGGATCAGCAACAAAAACGGCACCAGAATACAAACGATATAGCCCGGCGTTGTTTTCAGAAATTGGAAGAATGTGCCCACTTTCGGTATATGCGTGGCATATTTGCCCAGCACATACGAATAGGTAACGATGGTTTCATCGTCCGTGTCGGTGGTGGTACCGTAGGTCACAAATCCCGGCTCACCGTTGGCATCGGTCGTGAGTTTACGGATTTTGTGGGTCACCGTTTCACCGTAGTTGGACGTGTTTTGAGAGGTATAGGCGATGATGTCGCCCTCTTTCAGCGTGGAGGCATCCACCTCTTTGACCAGCACCAGATCGCCCGCGCTGAAATCTGTCTTGCTCATGGAGTCAGACAGCACGATAAACGCTTTGTAGCCGAACAAATTGCGATCGGCGCGGTCAAACGTCGATACCGATACCACCGTGAAGATCATCATGCCGGCCGCCGCAATCACCAGCAGCCATGTCACCACGACCCTCAAAACTTTTAACACTTTCATACAAACCACTTCCTATTCTTCTATTTTGCTCCTATCGAGCAAGCTCTCCATTTCATCCGGGGTCATTACCCCCGCGTCGGCTTCGTGCCGAATATACAGCTTGATATAGCAATCTTTGCAAAGCTGTCCGCTGCCAATAATGTAATTTGTCCGGCATTCCACCGGTGTATCTGTGGCAACGCCGGTATCACATTCACAGCATACACATCTGTCGTTTCCGGTGTCCGGCATTTGCCACTTTCCTGTCCTTTGGGGAGATATCGATCGTTCCTCTTGCCGAATCACCCCTCCTCGTTTCCTTCCTAACAGCCGCGTCATCCACTTATCCTCTTTTTAAGCAAACAATTTGTTGGGATTATTCTTCGTTTGCGTTGCGTCCGCACACATCGTAAACGTCAAGTTGCGGTTTTGTGTATCGTTCCCCTTCTCTTCCGGAAAGTGAAAAACCGCGGTGAGCTGTTTGCGTTCTTTCACTTTCAAGGTATCCTCCGCCGCCACCACATTTTGCTTTGTCAGCTCATCGGCGGTGCCGCTGTACAAGGTTTTGTCGCCGTCTTTAATGGTCACGGTCAGCACATCCGCCAGGCCGCCGGACACATTATCCAGATAGAGCTTGTAGTACACATCCCATGTGCTGTCGTTTTCGATGAAAAACTCTTTCTTCACCGTCATACCCGGCTCAAACAAAAATTCCTGCTCGCGGATGATCGGTTGTCCATCGTTAAGGTTGATGTTAACTTCGCCGGTATGGAACAGGTTGTTATCAACCGACACCGTGGCATAGACCAGCGCCAGCGTTGTGATCAGCAGGCAAACCGCCAACACAACGATCGCCACAATGCCACCCGTCAGTCGTTTGGCTGTCGGCGAATGGCTCATTCCTCTTCCTCCCTCCGTTTACGCACAACCAGCAGTACCACACAAGCGGTACCGGAGACAGCAAGCAATAATATCCACGGCAACAGCCGCCGGAAATCGCCGGTCACAGGCGACGGTTCCAAGTGGTCGGTGTCCTTGCCCTCTACCCACCAGCGGAAATCCGCCACCAGATCTTTGTTCTGGTACTCGTTGCCCACGCTGGTATCCAGATAAGCGGTCACTTCGTAATACAGCTCGTCCGTCGTGCTGTCCTTTGTCGTCAGCCGATGAGTCAGGCTTGCCGGCATATCGCGCATCAATCCATCGTACAGGGTTTGGTTGTCCGACAGCAGCGTGATCTTCACTTTCAGCACTTCCGCCAGTTTGTCGTAGCCCGGGCGGATATCCGCATGATAATGCACCGTCACGGTGTCACGATAGGACACCTGCACCCGATAGTATTTGGTTTCGGCATCGCCGGGGAACATATTGCCCACCGCAAACGGCGTGTTTTCCTCCGGCTGCTTGTTATACAGCGCCAGATTGATGGCTCGCTTGGTTTCCTGCTGTGCGGCGGTGTTTTGTGCCGCTGTGGCAGCCGCCGGTGCGGCAATCGCCGTAGTCGCGGTATCGCGCGAAGCATCCGCAGCATGATCTCGGGTGCTGTCCGATGCCGCAGCTGTGGTGGCGGTAGCCGCCGTTTCCGATGTGATCAGATTGTCCGGAACCGACACGGTGGTGGTGGGACGATTCCAATAGTTATACAAGATGGTTCCGGCAAGCGCCATCAAGCCAAGCGCCAGCAGCACCGCCAAAACGATAATCACCATTTTGATCGTTTTGCGTTTGTTTTGCTGCTCCATGTGCTGTTCCCCCTCTCTATTTACTGGTAAAAACAAAATGCCCCGTTCAAGATGCACAATCCTAAACGGGTAGCCTCAAGAATGCGGTGCGTCTGTGCACCACATTCCTTCCAATATCGACCATAAGTCGATAGCAACCGGCTGTCATCGCCGCATTGCGGCATTAGACCCATTTGGCTTTGTGTCCCGGCTTTTCAGCCGGTTTACCCTATGTGAAATTGTACACAGCGTGATGTACCGAAAAGCGCCCACACGCCGTCGCTTTTTGCAAAGGATGGTTTGCCGCAACTACCCTCTTTTTTTGCACACTCCACACACATCGAATTATAGCACAATTCATTGCGTGGAGCAAGATTTTTCGACAAAAAAATCCACAAATAAACCTCGCTTGGGACTATATATAGCCGCCAAATCATCCAAAAAGAAGCCCAAATATTGATCGATGTTCCAAAAAAAACGCACCGCCTCTTTCATTACTCTTGAAGGTATGTTTGACACGGCGAAAAAACGACAAAAAACGCCCGATGATTAAAAAGTCATCGGACGTTTGAAATATGTACATTATTTCGCTGATGCATCGGCGACGATGCGCGTGTCCACATCGTTTTTGAGCTGGGTCCACGCGTCCTCATGCTCCACATAGTACAGCGGACACAGCTTACCGGTCACATCGTAATGGCGGATCAGATCCTGCCCATCCAGATGCAGCTGTTCGCACAGCCATGCGGTCAGCTTGATCAGCGACGCGTAGGTTTTGTCGCTGAACTTGCCGGTGTCGTCCGGATGGCACACCTCGATGGCGATGGTATCGCCGTTGCGGTCATTGGTCGCCACCGCCCGCTCGTTCAGCGGAATACATTGTACCACCTCGCCGTCCAGCCCCACGATGAAGTGGGAGCTGACATCCACATCCGGCTTGTTGAAATAGTTGCGGTTGGCGATCGCCGTGCTGCCGGGATTGCCGACATAATGGATGGCGATGGCGTTCACCTGTTCCAGCGCGCGGCCGTCGCGCGATTGACCGTCGATATCCAGCAGCTGCTGGTCGATCCAGTCCGGACACACAATCGCGGACAGATCCACCTTGGCGGGGGTAGACAGGCGCACCACCTGCCACGCTGCCAGTGCGACAACCGCCACCAGCGCAACACCGCCGCCGATCAGCCACCGGCGGCGATGGTGTTTCTTTTGCTGCCGCTGGCGAGCGGCACGCTGGGTGCGCACCCGCGCCAGCTCCTGTTCATGTTGTCGCTCCTCTGTGTTCATACGCCACCCCTCCTAGTATTCAAAGTATAGCACAATGGCGGGCGGTATGTATGACAGAATTCTGCAAAAATTGTGAAGAAAAAATAACAATTTACACTTTTCGGCCCGCGCGCCGGTTCTGGGCGAACTGCACCAGCACATACGCTGCCAGCAGCACCACCCACGCGATCAGCAGCACCGCCACCATCTGACCGGACGATACCCGGTGTCCAAAGAAGAACAGCTCGTTGTCGAACGCTTTGCGGATTGCCTCGATCCCCTCGGCGGGGATACCCTCCGCCAGCTTATCAATAGCGCCCCGCATAAAATGCTGCCGCAGCAGCACCACGCCATGGGTGCCGGGGATACAGGCGGCAAAATTGCGGATCGGCTCGGAAAACTGCGACAGCGGCATATACGCGCCGCACAGGAAGCCGTACATCGAGCTGACCAGCGTGGCCACCGCGCTGATGCCGCCTTGGGACGAGATAAAATGCTCCACGAGCGCCGCCAGCGCGGTGCCGAACAGCAGGCACAGCAGCGTATCGCCTACGATGCCAGCCACATCGCCCGCCGTGAGCGTCCAACCCACCGTCGCCAGATAGAGCAGTCCCACTCCCAGCGCCGCCATACATACGATCAGCGTGGCGAGCACATTGGCGAGATAGTAGCTGATCGCCAGCACATCCCGCCGCACCGGTGACACCAGCAGATCTTTGCGGCGACCGGTCATTTTGTCCTGCACCATAATGATGTTGGAGCAAAACGCGACGGTCACGCTGCTGGTACCGAGGATCGAGGACAGCAGCCACCCGCCGGTAAACGCATTGATGATCCCGCTGTCCGGCTGGTATCCCTTGGGCATCATGGAAGTAAAGCTGCTGGAATACACATTTTTCAAAAAGGTCACAAACAGCACCAGCAAGATCAGCGGCGTTATCAGCGACATAAAAAAGTTGACGCGATCTTTGAAATAGAGTTTCACATGCCGCCCGGTCAGCAACCGCAGCGTTGTTAAATTGTGTTTCATATTACGCCTCCTTCAGCTCTTTGCCGGTGGCGGCGAGGAACACATCATCCATCTTGCCCTTGACCACCTCAAAGTCCTCAAACAACGCGGGATATTGCCGAATCATCTCCCGCGCCTGCGCCGTATGAGCTACCGCGATCTGAACATAGCCGTTTTGCAGCGTATACGCGATACCCAACCGATCCAGTTCCGCCGTATCGGCACGATACAGCTTGATGAAATCGCCGGCGTAGCGGTCTTTCAAATCGTGAGGCGTGCCCTCGGCAACGATTTTGCCGCTGTCGAGGATCACCACATAATCCGCCTCGCTGGCCTCCTCCATATAGTGGGTGGTCAGGAACACGGTCAACCCCTCGTCCCGGCGCAGGTGATCCAGCGCGTTCCACACCATAATGCGGGATTGCGGGTCGAGCCCGGTGGTGGGTTCGTCCAAAATCAGAATGCGCGGCTGGTGCACCAGCGCGCGGGCAATGTCCACCCGCCGCCGCTGTCCGCCGGACAGCTTGCCGATCGGGCGTTTTTGCAGCTCCTGCAAATGCAGCAGATCGGAAAGGTCGGTCATCCGCTGCTCAAACGCCGCACCGGTGATGCCATACAGCGCCGCGCGCACTTTCAGGTTATCCCGCACGGTGAGCACGCTGTCCAGCACCGAATCCTGAAACACCAGCCCCAGCTCGGATTTGATCTTGTCCGGCGATTGGTCGATGTCGCAGCCGTCGATGCATACGCTGCCGGCATCCTTTTGCAGCTGGCCGCACAAAATCGAGATGGTGGTGCTTTTTCCCGCACCGTTCAATCCCAAAAACGCGAACAGCTCGCCTTCGCGCACATGGAACGAAATATCGTCCACCGCGTGAATGTCCTTGAATGATTTTTGCAGATGTTCAATGTCGATAATATGACTCATGAACGATCCAGCCCCCTTTTCATCCCCTGAAATTGCTGTGTCAACAGCATGTCAATGTCTTCGTCCGAAAAATCCAGATAATGCGTCGCCACCATCGACGCCAGCCCGTGCACATACACCCACATCATCAGATGAAAGGTATGCGCCTGTCCACGGGTCAAACCGGTGGCGTTCATCAGCGTTTGCAGCACATACTCCATCTGCGGATCCTGAATATCCGCCGAGGTCATCTCGCCCCGGCGGTCGCGCATAAACAGCAGCCGAAACAGCTCGCTTTCCTCCCGCGCAAAGCGCACATAGGCAAGACCGGTTTGCTTGTACGGGCGGTCGCCGTGGTGCTTGCTGCTCTCTATGTATCCGCTGTACACCTTTTCCGCTTGCTCCACCACCGCCAGTTTCAGCTCGTCCATATTGGCGAAAGCGCGAAAAATCGGTTGGGTGGAGCATCCCAGCCGCTTGGCGACCGCACGGGCGTTGAGCGCCTCGGCACCCTCTTCCCGCACCAGCGCCAGTGCCGCTTCAAGAATTTGTTGGCGGTCGTATCGGATCGCCGGCGGCATAGGCACGCCTCCTCTCTTAAAATAACAAGTGTTATTTTACAATTGTTATTGTACTGCGTGCCGCAGGGAGCGTCAAGGGATTTCAGCAGATTTTGCATTTTCTTTGCATAGCGATGCGGATATCGCTATGGCAGAGATAGCAAAAATTTTCTGTGCGCGCTATTTGACGGCAGACGCAAGCCCTCTCCTCGGAGGAGGTAGATTTTTGCGCAGCAAAAAGACGGAGAGAGAAAAAATATCACCCGCTTTTGGTGTTGAAAAACTCTATCTCTCCCTCAGTCTCGCTAGCGCTCGACAGCTCCCTCGTCAGAGGGAGCCGGGTGGAATTCCTACTCAACCTGTCATTCTGAGCGCCAGCGAAGAATCTTTCCCAGTGTTTTCGTAGGGGACGATGCCCACATCGTCCCGCAAATCATTTGCTCCTGCGGAAAGCTTGTGGGGAGTCTACACCTCCCCCCACTTCAAAGGAACGGCTTCGCGCACTCTACACAGAGCAAGCCCCTACTTCGTGCCGTAATCGCTGGTTTTCCATTGACCCAGCAGCGTGTTCCCCTGCATCAGATAAATACAGACGGCGTGTCCCATACAAAGGTAATCTTCGATCGTGTAGCGGGTGTTGCGGGAACATCCATCCCAAAACGCCAGCAGCATATCGCTTCGCGCCGCCAACTGTTGATTGCGCACCCGCAAAGCGTTGGTACCATCGCGCCAATAGTCCGGAAAGCAAGCGGCAAACGCCAACCCCTCCCGCCGGGCATACCGCTGCGCACAGGCATCCATCTCTGCGCCGCCACCCGCCAGAATCGCGGTGATTTGTTCCGGCAAAAACGATTCCAAATGATCCACCCATACGCCATGGGAAGCAACAATTGCCACTTTCATTTTAACGCCTCTTTGACTGCATTTAAGATTTATTTTGACTTCACCATTCTCATTTTATCACATAATGGGCATAAAATAAAGTCAAAATAGATTTACAATGAGGGATTTAAAATGGCGATAAAAAACCTTTCCATTCGTATAGATGAAGATATGCTGCACAAGCTGCACATTGTGGCGGACTATGAGGGGCGCAGCGCCAACAGTCAAGTGCTGATCCTTATTCGCGACTGTGTGGACCAATACGAAGCCAAGCACGGCAAAATTGAACTGAACAAAAAGAAATAACGCTGCTTTAACGCCTCCGGACGACATGGTCGTCCGGAGGCGTTGTTTTGTCCGATGACACGGCAGGAGTCGCCTATCTTGGCGAGCAAGGCTACGGCAGGCGCACCATATTTTGCAGCGCGGCAAGCTGTTCGCAAATCTGCTTGAATGCGGCGCTGCTTTGCCCGCCGGTGTTGTCGGCATCCTCCGCCAACACCACCACGGTATACTTCGGCTCGGTGGCGGGATAAAATCCCGCAAACCAGCTTTGCACCACCTCGGCGCCCTCCTGTTTCCAACCGGTCTGGGCGGTGCCGGTTTTGCCGCCCGCCCCGCCGGTGACCGGTCGCGCCGACTTGCCGGTGCCGGTCTGCACCGTCTGCACCATCATCTCGCGCAGCGCCTCGGCTGTTTTTGCCGAAAACGCCGTGGTAGTCCTGGGCAGCTCCGCTTCGGTCAGCGTACCCTTTTCGTCCACAAACCCTTTCAAAATCGTCGGCTGACGCACCTGCCCATCGTTGACGACCGCCCCCACCAGCTGCGCGATATGCAGCGGCGTCGCCAGCAGATCGCCCTGACCGAACGACAAATTTGCCAGTGCTGCCCCCTGTGGCGGGGTGTTCGGCATCACCGCCGCATCGGTTTCGTAATCCTCATACAGAGTGATCGCGCGGTCAAACCCCAGCGCTGATGCCATACGGCACAGCGGTTCGCCCCCCATCCGCTGCGCCAGCTGGATAAAATAGGGGTTGCAGGACTGGACAAACCCGCCCATCATGGACAGTGTGCCGTGACCCAGCTGATGATGACAATGGAACCGCACCCCCTCCACATCCATGCGACCGGTGCAGGAAAAGGTGGTGGAGGTCGGGATACCCGCTTCCAGCGCCGCCGCCACCGACACGATTTTGAACACCGATCCGCAGTTATAATGGCACAGTGCCCGGTTGAGCAGCGGCGAGCGCTTATCCTGCAGCAGATCGCCCACCGTATCCGGTTGAAACCCCGGGGTGCTGACCATCGCCAGCACCCGCCCGGTGGACGCTTCGCTAACCACCACCGCGCCTTGCGGCAGATACCGGTCGGCGGCGCGCTGGGCAATTTTTTGCACCTGACTGTCCAGCGTGAGCGCTACCCCGCCCTTGCTGTTGGCGAGGGTATTTTCAATTTCCGGCGCCACACCGGACAGCAGCGCACCAGTGCCGTCGGTGGTATAGGTCACGGTGGCTTCGCCCGCATATTCGTTCAGCACACGATCAAACACCCGCTCAACGCCGGAGGTTCCGCTCGTCCCCTCGCTGTCCACATACCCCAGCAGATGCGCCGCGGGCAGCGCTTCGGCATAGCGCACCGGTGCCTGAAACGCCACAATACCCGGCGCGGTGCTGGGCGCTTTGGACATGGTTGCCGCGACCGGCTTGCCCGCTGACAGCCGTTTATCCAGCGCCGCCCATTCCTCCGCCGACAGCTGTCCCGCCATGGTGGCGAGGGCTTCCGGCGTGGGAGCCACGCTGACATGATATTCGCTGCCGGTGTTGACCAGCGGGGTGAGGTTGGTGTCGTAAATCGTGCCGCGCGACCGCGCGACCGTGACAGTATAGCGCGTCTGCCGCCCGGCGGCGGTAGATAAATTGCCGTTGGTAAGCACGCATAACCGCGCCACCACACCGCTTGCCAGCACACCCAGCCCCGCCAGCAGCGCCACCACTCGCTTGTTCATACTATTCCCTCCCGCAGCCATTTGGTGGTAGTATACCCCGCCGCAGGCAAAAGTAAACAGCCGGGAGATTTCTCCCGGCTGTTTTGGTATGCTGTATAAAGCTGTGTCCTCAACCCTCGCGGAAGCGCAGCTTGTTGGCGGAGGCATATTTTTCAGCCACCGAGCCTTTTTTGCCCACCAGCGTCATGCGCTCGTGGCACGCAAAGAACGCGTCATCACCGATTTTGGTGACCGAGGCGGGGATCCGCACATTTTGCAGCACCCGGCACCCGGAAAACGCGGTAGACCCGATGGTTTTCAGCTTGGACGACAGACTGATGCTGGTCAGCTTTTCGCAGGAGGCAAACGCGTTGGCTCCCACACTGGTCACGCTGTCCGGCAGCGTGATGGTGGTCAACGCGCCACAATATTGGAACATACCGTCGCTGACCGCCGTGAGCTGCGACGGCAACTTGATGCGTTTGATCGCCACGCAGTTGGCAAACGCGTTTTCGCCAATGGTGCGCAGGCTGTCCGGCAAGTCCAGCGTTGTCAGCTTTTCACAACCGGCAAACGCATCCGCGCCGATGCTGGTGACCCCCGCCGGAATGGTGAGCGAGGACAGCGCTTTGCAGTAACGGAAGGCGGTGTTGCCGATCGTTTTGACACCGGACGGAATGGTGTAGCGATTCAACGCTTCGCAATCGCGGAAGGTACCCTCCGGAATCGCGGTGATGCCCGTCGGCAGCGTCACCTGCGTCAGCCGCACACACAGCTCGAACACATGGGTACCCAGCTTGGTTACGCTGTTCGGCAGCGTGATGGTGCGCAGCGAATTGCAGTTGTAAAACGCTTTGTCCCCCACGGTGGTCACAGTCGAGGGAATGGTCACGCTTTGCACCCGCTTGCGGTCGGCAAACGCCTCGGCGGCGATTTCGGTCACGGTGTATCCGCCCAGCGTCGATGGAATGGTGACCTTGGTGTCGCTGCCGCGGTAGCGCGTCACCACCGCGTGACCGCCGGTGATTTGATATTGCAGACCGGATGCCGTGGTGGGCAGTGTCGTTTTGGCGGCACGCGACGCTTTGGTGCGCGCGGTGGTTTTCTCCGGAGCATCCGGCTGGTTATCGCCCGCGCCGTCCGCTTGCCCCGCCACCGTGGTGGTGGTTTGCTGCGACGCGGACGTGATCGGCTTTTGATTCTCGTTCAGCGCAAAATCGGTACCGGACGAGCACGCCCCCGCCACCGTCATCAGGCTGGCAGCCGCCAGCAGCGCCGCCGCACGGGCAAAGATTGTTCGATTCATACGATCGCCTCCATAAACTGGTCAAGCGTCCGGCAAACCGGCTTTGCCGGCTGTACCCCCGCTTCACATATTGTAAATACAAACGCGCCGATCCGATCACTGAACAGGCGGTCGCGCCACTCCGGCGCGGTGGTATCCAGCGCCCGTACAGCCGCCAATCCCTCGCCGCGCCATTTCGCCGCCGCTTCCTTGCGCGTCCACAGGCGCAAGCGGCAGGCGGGATCGTCGCCGGTCAAAGCCAGCTCCGTCGGTGAAAAACAACGCCGCGCCACCCGTTCCGGAAACGGGCGCTCCCGCTCGATATCCACCCCCACAGGGCGGTCGGACACGCCGCACAGCACCCCGCCGCTTGTGTGGGATACATTAAAGTGCAGCGCCGGATGATCCGGCAAAAACGGCTTGCCGCCGGGGGCAACCGCCACCCGCAGCGATGCGGGCGATTCCCCCAACCGGCGGGCACACATCTCCCGCGCCAGCGCGGCCGCGAGCAGCCGCTGCTGGTGCACCGAAGCGACGGTCGAACGGTTCACGCGTTCGCGCGTTTCCGCGTCCAAACAGTGAAACAGCGTCTGCTGCTCGGCGGGCGACAGCGGGCGGTCGGTTGTCAGCAGTACCAAATCTTCCACTCTGCCCGCCCCCTTTATCTCGGTGTAGTATACCACATTTTACGCGGCTTGGCTATTCGTCAAATGTGGAAAATCGTCGCTTGATTTTTGGCGGTATTCCCCGATAATAAAGGTATTCTGGCATAGATACGGAAAAAAAGATATGTATAAAGTGCCCGGCGGTACACGGAGCAGCCGCATGCCGCGGGATAGCGTTAAAATTTCGCACAAAGACAGCCAAAGCCGCTATTGAAGAATATCGACATATATGGTATACTATAAAATATGTATAGTTTTATTAACGGAAGGAAGGACGACCCCTCATGGTTCACGTTACATTGCTCGCCCACACCCCCGCTCCGGAGCATTTGATTGCCTCCGCCGCCCGGTTGTGCTATTCGCCCTCTTCCATTGCCACCATCCAGGACAAGCTGACCGACGACAAAGCCGCGTCGTTTGTGGATATGCTCGCCGAGATCGGCCACGAATCGCCGATCGAACACGCTTCGTTCACCTTCGGTATCGAGGGCGTGTCCCGCTCGCTGCTGGCGCAGATTACCCGGCACCGGTTGGCGTCGTTCAGTGTGCAGAGCCAGCGGTATGTGGCGGAGAACGCGTTTGAATATGTGCTGCCGCCGGAGATCGCCGCGATCCCCGAAGCGGCGGAGGAATATCGCCGCGCGATGCAGGAGGATCAGGAGCATTACGAGCGGCTGACAGCGCTGCTGAAGCAAAAGCACGAGCAGGCGTTTTTGGATGCCGGTATGGACGAAAAAGCCGCTGCCCGCGCCGCCGAGAAAAAAGCGATCGAGGACGCGCGGTTTGTGCTGCCCAACGCCTGCACCACCAAAATGGTGGTGACCATGAACGCCCGCAGTCTGCTCAACTTTTTCCGCCATCGCTGCTGCAACCGTGCGCAATGGGAAATTCGCGAGCTGGCGGAGCAGATGCTGCGCCTGTGCTTGCAGGTCGCACCGCATTTGTTCAAGAATGCCGGCCCCGCCTGTTTGAACGGACCATGTCCGGAGGGCAAAATGTGCTGCGGCAAGCGGGACGAGATGCGCGCCAAATATCAGGCGATCAAGGAGAATCCGTGATATGGGACGGTTGATCGTGATCGACGGACTGGACGGCTGCGGAAAATCCACCCAACTGGAGCGGTTGTCCGCGTACCTGCAGCAAAGCGGGGTAGACTATAAACAAATCTGTTTTCCCGATTATGACCAGCCCTCATCGGCGCTGGTGAAAATGTATCTGGCGGGCGAATTCGGCGACCAGCCGGACGCGGTCAACGCGTACGCCGCCTCGTCCTTTTACGCGGTGGATCGGTACGCCAGCTACAAAAAGTTCTGGCAGACGGATTACGAAACAAACACGCTGATCGTGGCCGCCCGCTACACCACCTCCAACGCCATTCACCAGATGTCCAAGCTGCCCGAAAGCGAATGGGACAACTATCTGCAATGGCTGGAGCATTATGAATACGAGCTGTTGGGGCTGCCCCGCCCGGATGCGGTGCTGTTTTTGGATATGCCCCCCGCGGTATCGCAGCAGCTGCTGTCCCACCGCTACGACGGGGACGAGAGCCGCAAGGATATTCACGAGCGGGACACCGCTTATTTGCGGGATTGCCGCCGTTGTGCGCTGTACGCCGCCGAGAAAAAGGGTTGGACGCTGGTCGCTTGCGGCGACGAGCACGGACCGTTTGCCCCGGCGGAGATTACGAAAGCCATTGTGGCGGACATCCGCGAGGTGCTGTGACCCGGGCTCCCAAAGGACAGACAATGGCAAGGAGAGGACGATAGAAAACCATGCTGGCAGTGTTTTTGGCAGAAGGATTTGAAGAAATAGAGGCGCTCACCCCGGTGGATATTCTGCGCCGCGCGGGGGTGGATGTCGTGACCATCGGTATCGGCAGCCAAACGGTGACCGGGGCACACGGCATCGCTGTGCGCGCCGACCGCAGCGAAACCGATTGGCGCGAAGAGGAGCTGGAGGGCGTGATTTTGCCGGGAGGCATGCCCGGCACCCGCCATTTGGACGAATCGCCCACGGTCCAGCGCGCGCTGGACTATACCGTCAACCACGAGCTGCTGATCGCCGCGATCTGTGCCGCGCCCTCGATTTTGGGCAAGCGCGGGCTGCTGCGTGGTCGGCAGGCAATCTGCTTCCCCGGCTTTGAGGATACGCTGGAGGGAGCGACCCTGTCGGACGACTATGTGGTGGAGGATGGTCGCTACATCACCGCCAAAGGGATGGGCGTGGCGATTCCGTTTGCGCTGGCGATCGTGAAACGCCTGACCTCGCCGGAGGAGGCCGCCCGTTTGGGGCAGTCGCTGCAATGCCGGTAGAGGATATCCGCCCGATCAAGGCGGGCATGAGAGAACATTACAAGGCGCTGCGCCGCGCCATGACCCCCGAGCAAAAAGCCGCGCTGGACAAAGCCATTGCGCGGCGGGTCGCGGCGCTGTGGCAATACAAAAAGCAAGATCTGCTGCTCACCTATGTGTCCACCCCCATCGAAGTGGACACCACCGCCATCATCCGCCGCGCATTGAAGGACGGCAAGCGGGTGGCGGTGCCGCGATGCGTGCCCAACACCCGGCAGATGGAGTTTTATCTGATCGAATCGCTGGACGAGTTGGAACCCGGCACCTTTGGGGTGTTGGAACCGCGCCCCGATCCGGCGCGGCTGCTGACCGATCCCCGAAAGGGCTTGTGTTTGGTGCCCGCTTTGTGTTATGATTGGAAAGGCTTCCGCCTGGGATACGGCAAAGGCTATTATGACCGGTTTTTGGCGGAATTTGACGGACCGATCGTCGGCATTTGTTACAGCAGCTGTATTCGGCGCTCGCTGCCGCACGGACGGTATGACCGTCCGGTGGAGCTGCTGGTGACCGACCGGTATTTCCGCCGCACCGACCGCGAACCGTTTTCCAAGGGCAAACCGCCCATGTCAACCAATAAACAGAGGTGATAAACTGTGTCGAATCGTCCCGATGAGCAGCCGAACAAGGCTGCATCGACCGATGCGCCCATCTTTTTTGAGGCGGATGCACCGCAGCCGGACACACCGGTGACCGAACCGGCAGCGGAACCGGTCGCCGCGCCGACTGTCGAGCAGGCCGAGGCTCCCGCTCCGACGACAGCGCCCGCCGAGCAACCGTCGCAGCCGATCGAACCGACCGCGACCGACTTCCCGGCTCCCGCATCTGCACCCAAAGCGCCGGCAGAGCCGCCGGTAGCCGTGGCGCTGGGCGACAAAGCGTCGCAATTTGCTAAGGCGCAATCCGCCGAGCCATCGATGGTGTCGCTGGCGGATTACAGCGATACGCCGTTGCCGGCGGAAGAACCGGCGCACACGACCGAAAAGCCCGCCACCGGCGGCAAGCACCAGAAAAACGCCCACAGCAAGAAAAAGCCCGGCTGGGGCTGCTTCAAGGGGCTGTTGTATACCATTGTGGTGGTCGGGGTGTCGCTGGTTTGTACATATTTGATTATCGGCGGCATTTTGGATGTGACCGGTCTGCAAAAAAGTGACACCAAGCGGCGGGTAGACATCGCCGAGGGCGCCACCACCTCGGATGTGGCGGACGCGCTGGAAAAAGCCGATCTGATCGACCAAAAGCTGATTTTCCGGCTGTATTCCAAGCTGACCAAAGCGGACGGCACCTATCAACCCGGCACCTTCTACCTCACGGCAAACATGGGCTACAGCGAGCTGATCCGCAATTTGCAGGAAGCGCAGCTGCGCGAAACCGTCACCGTGACCATCCCCGAGGGCAGTACGGTGGAAAATGTGGCGCGCCTGTTGTCAGAAAACGGCGTGTGCAAATATGACGATTTCTACACCGCGCTGCTGAACGGCAATTTTGAAGAGGGTCACGAGTTCCTGAAAGAGGTGCCCAAACGCACCGACAAGGGATACGAGGACCGGATTTACTGGCTGGAAGGCTATCTTTTCCCGGACACCTACGAATTTTATGTGGACATTTCGGCGGAGGACGCGATCGACAAGCTGCTCAGCGCCTTTGATTCCAAGCTGGATACCTCGCTGCAAACGGCGATCAAAGCCTCCGGCAAAACGCTGGACGAGGTGATCACTCTCGCCTCTATCGTGCAGGGCGAATCCGCCGATACCACCAACATGCCCAAGGTCGCGCGGGTCATTTTGAACCGGTTGGACGATTACGCCGAGTTCCCCTATCTGCAATGCGACTCCACCGGCGATTACATCGACAAGCTGTCGTCCGAGCAGGTGAATGTGGACACCAAGGATTCCGCTTACAACACCTACACCCACATGGGGCTGCCGCCCGGACCCATCAACAACCCCAGTCTGGCGGCGATCAAAGCGGTGGTGAATCCGTCCAAGGATAAGCGGATTATGAAGTGCTATTACTTCGCCAACGACAAGAACCGCAACACCTATTATTCCGAAACCTACGAAGAACACATGGCCATTTGCCAGAAATACGGCATTGGTATTCATGCAAACTGATCTTACAGCGGCGGCGTTGTCCGCCGCTGTTTTTGTCACAAGGAGATCGCTATGAACAAACCCGAACTGTTAGCCCCCGCCGGGGATCGCGAACGGCTGAACGCTGCGCTGCAATACGGCGCGGATGCCGTATATCTGGCGGGTTCCGCTTTTGGAATGCGCACCGCGCCCGCCAACTTTTCACAGCAGGAGCTGCGAGTCGCCGTGGCGGATGCCCACCGCCGCGGGGTCAAGGTGTATGTCACCTGCAACATTTTACCGCGCAACGAGGAAATGCGGCAGCTGCCCGCGTTTTTGGAAGAATGGCAGGACATGGGGGTGGATGCACTGATCATCGCCGATCTGGGCGTAATGGCGCTGGCGCAGCGGTATGCGCCCCGCTGTGCGCTGCATGTGTCCACCCAATTCGGGGTAGTCAATAGCGAAACCGCCACCCGTCTGTACGATATGGGCGCTGCCCGCGCGGTGCTGGCGCGGGAGCTGTCGATGGAGGAGATCGCGGATATTCGCGCCCATACGCCCAAAGGACTGGAGCTGGAGGCGTTTGTGCACGGCGCAATGTGTATGTCCTATTCCGGGCGGTGTATGCTGTCCGCCTATCTCAACGGGCGGGACGGCAACCGCGGCGACTGCACCCAACCTTGCCGCTGGAGCTATCAGTTGATCGAACCGCACCGCCCCGATCGCCCGTTCACCGTGGCGGAGGACGCGCAGGGCACCTATCTCTTCAACGCGCACGATCTCAACATGATCGAGCATCTGCCGGAGCTGGCGCGCGCGGGCGTATCCTCCTTCAAAATTGAGGGGCGCGCCAAGGCCGCCTATTATGTAGCGGTGACCACCAACGCCTATCGCGCGGCACTGGACGGCTGGGAAGCGAGCGGTTTCGCCCCCGATTATCAGCCGCCCGCATGGGTAGTGGAGGAGCCAAACCGGGTGAGCCATCGCCCCTACGGCACCGGTTTTTACTATGGTCAGCCGTGCCAGAACACCGCCAGCGGCGGATACATCCGCGACTGGGAGGTGGTGGCGGTCGCCACCGATTGGCAAAACGGCGTCCAGCGTTTGGAACAGCGCAACCGCTTTTTTGCGGGCGATACGCTGTCGGTGCTCGCGCCCGGCGAGCCGCCGCGCACGCTGGTCGCCTCTCCCCTGCTGGACGGCGACGGTCAACCGATCGAAGCGGCGCCCCACCCCACCATGAAGCTGCAGCTGCCGCTGGACGAGCCGTTGGTGCCCGGCAGCCTGCTGCGCCGCCGGTGCGAATAGATGATACCACAAAGCGCCTGCTCCCATGGCAACGGGAGCAGGCGCTTTTTATATCCGAATAGAAATGGTTATGGCTGGGTGATTTTGTCCATCTGCACCCGGCAGAGCTTTTGGTAGATACCGTCCTGCGCAATCAACTCGTCGTGACGACCGCGCTGCACCACCCGCCCTTTGTCCAGCACCAGAATGGTGTCGGCGCGCATAATGGTGGACAACCGGTGCGCGATCACCACGATCGTGTGTTTGCCCGCCAAATTGTCGATCGCGTGTTGAATTTGCGCTTCGGTTTCGGTATCCACCGCCGAGGTCGCCTCGTCCAAGATCAACACCGGTGCGTTGCGCAGCACCGCGCGCGCAATGGCGATACGCTGCTTTTGTCCGCCGGACAGCCGCACCCCCCGCTCGCCGATCATGGTCTGGTACCCCTTGGGCATTTCGGTGATGAAATCGTGCGCACAGGCGGTTTTGGCGGCGGCGATCACCTCGTCCTCGGTCGCGTGATCCACACCATAGGCGATATTCTCAAAAATGGTGCCGTTGAACAAAAACACATCCTGCAGCACCATCGACAGCTGGCTGCGCAGCGACGACACGGTCACATCGCGGATGTCGGTATCATCCAGCAGCACGCGCCCCTCGACCGGATCGTAAAAGCGCTCCAACAGCGACACGATGGTGGTTTTACCCACGCCGGTCGCCCCCACCAGCGCGATCATCTGCCCCGGTTCGGCGATGAAGGAAATGTCCTGCAGCACCGGTTCGTCCGGCTGGTACGCAAAGCTGACATGGTCAAAGGTGACCTTGCCCTGCACCGCAGTCAGCTCCTGCGCGTCGGCGCGATCCTGGATCTCGGGGTCCATATCCAAAATTTCCATGATGCGCTCGCCGCCCGCCAACGACGATTGAATATCCTCCACCAAGCGGCCGAACACAGTCAGCGGCTGATAAAACAGGCTCAAATACATAAAAAAGCCGACCACATCTTCCACCGGCATACGCCCGTTCATCGCGAGCAAGCCGCCGCCCGTTACCACGATCAGACTGCCCAGCGAGGTCAAAAATTCGATAGAGGGATTCAAGATCGCGTTAGCAAAGTTGGCGCGGATGTTGGCGTGGCTGTAATATTTGCAAAAATCCGCCAGCTTGTGGTGCTCGTGCTCCTCTTTGCCGAACGCCTGAATCTCCTTGATGCCGCTGAGATTATCCTGCAGCCGACCGCCCAGCTCGCCGGTGATTTTCTGGTTGCGCCGGAACAGCGGCCAGATTTTGCCGGAGAAATACCAGCTGGCCAGCAGCACAAACGGCACCGGAATCAGCGTGAGCAGTGCCATGGGCGGGTTAATGATGAGGAGCATCACCGCCACCCCGATAATAATGATGATATTGCTGATGAGGTCCGGCACCGCATGGGCAATCAGCAGCTCCAGCATGCGGGTGTCGTTGGAGGCACGGCTCATGATCTCGCCGGTCTGTTGCTGCCCGAAATAGCGCATCGACAGCGTTTGCAGCTTATCGTACACCCGCATGGTCATATCGCTCACGAACTTCCACGCCGCCACATGCGCCAGATACAGGCTCATAAACCGGAACACCGCCCGCAGCAGATATGCACCCGCCAACACCGCGGCATAAACGCCGATCACCTGCACCGTCATGGTGGCGGGGTCTTTCAGCGAACGAGTCAGCCGCCGCACCACCTCCGGCGTGACCAAGCCCATCATGGCGGCACCGATCAGTCCGACTACCGCCGCCGCCATCACGCCCCAATACGGGCGCGCCATTTTCAACAATCGTTTTGCCAGTTTCACAACAATAATCCTCCCGATCAATGGTTGCCGACAGCGCTTTTGTCCGTCGCTCGGCGGGCGTACAGCGGCAGATACAACGCCACCGCCAGCACGACGCCGCCCGCAATATCCACCACCGAATGCTGCTTGATAAACACGGTGGACAGGCAGATCAAAATCGTCAGAACAAGGCTGGTAGGCTCCACAAAGCGGTAACGGCGCAGCGTTTTTGAATGATGCACCGCCATATGCACCGCCAGCGAATTCAGCACATGGATGCTGGGGAACACGTTTTCCGGCTGGTCATTGCTGTACAGCAGCCGCACCAGATCCACCAGCAGGTTGTCCCGCGGGAAGCTGGTGGGGCGGAAATCAATGCCGTTGGGGCAAATGGCAAAGATGAGCACACACACGCCCATCCCCGCCACGATCATCTCTGCCATTTTGCAAAGAATTGCCCGCTCATAAAAGAAGAAATAGACGATAGCGGCAAACACATACACATACCAGATCACATATGGAATGGCGAACCATTCGCAAAAGGGAATCCAATCGTCCACCGGTGTGTGCACGATCACAATGGGATCGCGCAGCCGCTGCACCACAAAATACGCGATATTCAATACGCCGAACGCGACCAGCAGCCAAAAAAGCCGCCGGTTTTCCTGTTTGTTCATGCGCCATAGCTCCTTTTTTCAGCAAGTAAATGCATTATAGCAAAGCTACGCACAAAACACAACCCGCCCACCTGATTTTTTGGGACTGTGACGCAGGGACTCCCCCCGATAATCGCGCAGGATGTTCCTCTTGGTTTCCCTCATCGGGCGGCGCGCCTCAGCTTTTTGCAAAAAAGAAAAACTTTTTTGCAAAAAGCTCTTGACATTTCCCGACCACTTCGCTATAATAGACAACGCTGACTGATGCACCGCACGGCAGCACAACCGAATATGCGGATATGGCGGAACTGGCAGACGCGTTAGATTCAGGTTCTAATGGGGGCAACCCCATGGAGGTTCAAGTCCTCTTATCCGCACCAAACAGCACTTGCTTTGGCAAGTGCTGTTTTTGTTTTGTTATCCTTTCAAAGGTCATTTTGCCAATAATATACTGATACAAATTGATACCAAAAACTATCACACCCGCGCCCGCAAGCGTCATCGCCTGCGGGCGCGGGTGTTTGTTACAGGATACCTTGCAGCGCCAGAATCACCAGCACCGCGGTAGCAATCAGCACCAGCGACACCAGCAGCACTGCCACAGTGCTGCGTGTGGCCGGTTTGGCAGCGCCGCTTGCGGTCGGCGGCAACAGCCGTGCATAGCGCAGCGCCGTCACCACCCGCTTATACAGCAGCATCACCAGCGCGCTGTTAAGCACCGCTTTCAACAGGTTGAACGGCAAAAACACCGGCAGCAGCATATCCAGCACCGCTGCACGCGGCACACCCATATACAGCGGCGTAATCAGCGCGTTCCAAATCATCATCACCGCCACCATCGTCACCGATCCGACCGCCAGCCCCACGATCGCGCCTTTCAGCGTATGGCGGCGGCGATAGATCGCGGCGGCGGTGCACACGAAGGCGCCGGAGGACAAAATGTTCATCAACGCGCCGATCCAACCGGTATCGCTGATGGTGACCATTTCCACCAACGACACCACCACCGTCATAAACAACCCCGGCAATGGGCCGTAGATGAACGCTCCGATCATCAAAATGACATCTTTCGGCTCATATTTGAGAAATTGCACCACCGGAATCCGGATCAGCATCACGCAAAGATACGCCAGCGCACAAAACAGTCCCCAAACCACGACGGACCGGGTATGTACCTGCGAAGATTGCGGCGAACGGACGGACGATTTTGACATAGGAAACTCCTTCTTTCCGCTGTCCACACGACAAAAAACGCCCCACCGCAAACCGGCAGGGCGTTTGGATGCACCAACACAAGTGGGGTATCCATCTTCTTTCATCCGGACTATACCGTCGGCTTTGGATTTTCACCAAATCAACAGGCGCACGCCTGCTCGCGGGCTTCCCCAAGGGGATCACCGCCGGTGGGGAATCGCACCCCGCCCCGAAGACAGCTTTGAATTTGACTCCAGTATAAACCTCGCATGCGGGTTTGTCAAGATTTATCCCCGGATTTGGCAACCAGCGAACACAAAAAGCCGAACAGGATCGCCGCCGAGATGCCGCCCGCTGCGCCGGTAATGCCGCCGGTCAGGGCACCGAGCAAGCCGCTTTCCCCCACCGCTTTTTGTACGCCTTTGGCCAGCGTATAGCCAAAGCCGGTCAGCGGCACCGTTGCGCCGCCGCCCGCGAATTTTACCAGCGGTTCGTACACCCCCACTGCGGTCAGCGCCACCCCCAGCGTGACAAACAGCACCAGAATGCGTGCGGGTGTCAACGCGGTGTAGTCGATCAACAGCTGACCAATCACACAGATCAGCCCGCCCACCACAAAAGCTTTCAGCAGCATCATCCAATCCATTGTCGTATCACCTCGGCAATAGGTTGCCCACGCGGGAGGCGATTATGCGTCGTTGCTCTTTTGCTGCGCCAGCGCGCGCCATACACCCGCCATATGCTCCTGCATCACGCTCACCCGCTGCCAATCCACCGCGGGACGATACAGCTCCTCCATACGGTCGTGCAGCTGTTTGGCTTCGCAGGCACATGCCTCGGCTTCCTGCAGCATCTCCCGCGCGGCTTTGCGGTTGAACGCCCGCTTTTCGCGGGTAGCCCGCAGCGCATCGCTGTCAGTGAAACGCTCGGCGCGTATCCGGCGGTACACCGGAAAGTCGGCGCGGTGAAAAGCATTCGACACGGTGAAGCCCAGTCCGCGTTCGGGAATCAGCAGATGCTCCGGCGATTCTTGCGGGAACAGCGGGCTGGCGCAGGAGATGACTGACAGCCCCGCCGCCAGCGCTCGACGGCGCAGCTCCGCCATCAGCAGCGAGGAAGCGGCTCCATGGTCATCCTCGATCGCATACAGACGCGGGCAAAGCGTTTGCAGCGTTTCGGTGAAGCACACCATCCCTTCCGGGGTGAGCGCGCTTAAAAAGCGGCGGGTCTCGCGCCCGCTTTGGTCGCTTTTGCTCCCCCATTCCCGCGCCGCGATACGGGCAGCGGCGGTGGTGACCTTTTCGCGATCGGTACACGCCAGCGCCAGCCGCCGATTGTCCGCCAGCAGCATCGCGGCGGCACCCATATACTGGCGGCAGCGCGCGTGCATACGCGCACACGCATCGGTGGCATCGATGATGGCGGGCGCTTGTTTGTGCAGCGCGTCCGCATTCATGCAGCGCCCCAGATCCACGATCTGTTCCACCGCGCCCCAATAGCCTGGCTCCAGAATATGCGGCGCGGTGGCATCGAACATCACGAGCTTGAGCGACGGCGCGATCACACCATCCAGCGAATGCGGATCAGACGAGCAGTAAATTGCCTCGGTCGCCACTCCCGCGGCATCCATCTCCGCGACCAGCCGCTTCATCAGCGAGGATTTGCCGGTGCCCGGTCCGCTTTTGATCAAAAACGCACGCCAGCCCTCGCGTCCGTCGTACAACTCACGGTGATACCCACAAAAGCCTTGCGGTGTGTTGGCTCCCAGAAAAAAGCCGACCGGTGTTTTCACATCAAACATAATTCTCCCCCTCTGGCGCTGAAACCAGCGCGTAAATTGCGGTTTCTGGTCTTATTCTATTCCAAAACCGCCCGAACGGTGCATGACCGGTCGCGCCAAAGTCAACAACCCCCGGTCAAAACTGACCGGGGGTTGTTGAGCAAAGAAAAGAAAAGAGAAAAAGAGAAAGAAGAGAACAAAATCAGATTATCGGCGCAAATCGGAGAATGTGGTCCTTTGCTTGGTAGCATACTGCAAGATCATCAGCGCATCCGCTGCGCTGACACCTGCCGTGCCATCCACATCCGCCGCGGTTTGCTGCGGCTCGGTCAGTTCGACCTTTCCAGCGGTGGCTTGCAGCGCCAGCAGCGCATCCATCACCGTCACCGCGCCGTCCCCGTCCACATCGCCGGGGGTCACCAGATAACCATCCACTGTCACCGCACAAGTGGCGGTATAGCGTCCATCCAGCGTGCGCACACGAATCTCACACGAGCCGGTGCCCCGCGCCGTGACCACACCATTGTTATCCACGGTCGCCACCGCGTTGTCAGAGGACGACCACGCCAGCGCCTTGCTTTCCGCCGCGGCAGGAGTCACCGTTGCCGTCAGCGGCAGCGTTTCGCCTACCTTTAGCTGGCAGGATTCCGGCTGCAGCGTTACACCGTCCACCGGCGTATAGCTGCCGAACACGCGCAGCTCGCCGAGCTGGACACCCGGTTTTCCTTTTTCGTCGTTGGAATAGCCCACCACCCGCAGGTAGCGCGCCACCGTGCCCTCCGGCATTGTCAGCGTGACCGTGTTCTTTTGTGACGCACTGAACAGATAGCTGGTCTTTTCCACCACCGATGTAAAGGTTTCGTTGTCGGTGCTGACGAAAATTTCCATTTCCTGGTTGCGATCGCCCCAGTTTGCAGGCAACAGCATCTCCACCCGCTCCAGCGTGTAGGCGCGCTGCAGATCCACCGTGACAGAGTTCGGGAATGTGCTGTTACCGCCATCCCAGAAGCTGCTTTGATTGCCATCGTTGATGTTCTCGGGGTTGCCGTAATGGGTGGCACCCACTGTCAGCGGCTTACCGAGCGCCAGATTGGCATCCTGTACCGGCTGATCCAGCGCCAGACCATCAATAAACAGCTCGCCGATCTGGCCGACATTTCCCACCGTATTGGAATAGATCTCCACTTTAATATACGCGGTCGTGAGCGGTGTGTCGCTTTCAAACACCGTCACGCGGTTGTTGTTTTGCTTCAAATCGAATAGGCAATCGCGGCGTGCGCTGATCTCGCGATAGGTGATGCCGTCATCCGATGCCAGCACGCGAATGCTCTGGGTGCGCGCTCCCCAACTGGACAGCGGCGGCAGCGCGATCTCGACGCGATACACCTCGCTGGTCGAAGCCAGCTTGGCAACCACCCAGTTGGGCGATTGCTCGGTCGGTGTGTTTTTGGCGACCCAGAAATCCTTGTCGCCCGCCAATTTTTCGTCGTTTACCCGCGCCGCGGAGTAATTGTCGTTCATAAACGAATCCGCGCTCACCGTGGCCGACGGTGCCAAATTGCCCCGCTCGGGGAGCGCTTCGGTGCCCAGCACCACATAGTCGACCCGCGCAGCTGCTTCGCCGGTTTCTTTGACCAGCCGCAGCGTGTCATCCTGCTTAAACGATGCCGGCACCGTGATGGATGCCCACTCGCCCGCAGCTGTTTGATCCAGCGCAATGGTTTGCAGCTTGGTCTCGCCGTTGTACAGCGCCAGACTGGTATCCTGATCCGCCTGATATTGCAGCGTTACCGTCTGGCACGCCGGCATAGGCGACAGCTCGATCGCGCTGTTCTTGTCGCGGAACTCCACCGCCACACCGGCCGAGGGATTATCCGCCGTTTGGAATCCGATATTATCGCGCACCGGGAACAGCTCCGCTTCCAGCGGCGTATCGGTCGCGATAGTCAGCTCGGTATCGTACCCCACCACCGAGACTTCTTTGCTTTGTTCGCTTTCCACACCGTTGCGCACAGCCACCACTGTGCAGTAATACGGTACACCCGCTTTCAGCGACAGATACGCGCTGGGCGTGGTGGTTTCCGCCTGCTGGTCATACTGACCGGAAACGGTGCCGTATTTGACGCGGTAAACCTCCGCGTCATCCACCGGCTGGAAGTATACCACCGCGCCGCCGGAGGCCGAAACTGCCGTCCGCATCAGCGGCGAGGTAGGCTTTTTGCTGGTGGTAAAGGATTGCACCCCGTTGGCGTTGACACACGTTTTGTCGCCGGGGGTGGCAGTAACGCCTTCGCCGCCCACCTTATCGGTGGCGGTCACCCGCCAGTAGTAGGTGGTCTCCGGCTCCAGAATGTTTTCCTCCATCGTGTACGCCTGAATGGTGATGGTATCGCGTTTCAATACCACATCGGTAAACTCGGGATCTTTCGCGATCTCCAGACAATAGAAGAACGCGCCGTGGCTCGGCTCCCACCGCAGGGTGAACCGCGGGTCCACCGTGGCGCCGTTCGCGGGTTCGGATACCCGGAAGGCTGCCGGTGCGCCGTCCGCCGTAGTGGTTGTGAACATATGCGGATCGCCCGCCATCACCCGATCGCCGGAGCTGTTGGTCGCCGTCAGATATGCATAGTACACCGTTTCGGGCTGCAGCGCCTGTTCATCGGTCAACTGATAGTACTGGTATTTGTTGTTTTGCCCCATATCGACAGTGCCGGGATCGGTCACCGCGATGGTCGTTTCTTCAGCGAACGAGGCATCCGTCGAAATATGAATGGTGTAACCGGTCGCACCATACGCCGGTGTCCAGGTGAATTTGGGGGTCAGGCTGGTATTGGGGTCTTCATCGATCACCTGCAGCATGGTGAACCGCCCGGGAATGGTGTTCAACAACGCATAGGTGAAGGTGTAATACATATGGTTGTACGGAGCGCGCTCGCCAAATTGGTTTTTCGCCACCACCCGCCAATAGTACTGTTTACCAAAATCCAACGCCCGATCCATCTTAAAGCTCTCGCCGGTGATGCCGGTTTTGCTGTAGACGATCTGGCTGAAATCAGCGGTTTCCGCGATCTCCAGATCATAGCTGTCCGCTCCCTGCGACGGCTGCCAGCTAAAGGTCGGGTATCCCGACACCGCCAAGCCATCGTCCGGCGTTTTCAACGCGAAGTCCGAAGGAATACTGTCATCCTTTTTGATAACCAGCATCCAAACATCGCCGTTAAAGTCCACGCTGGTGGAAATATTCTGCGGAGCGTTGGCAATCTGCTCGCTGCTTTGGAACTGCAAGCCGTCGTTTTCCACATTGGTGATCTTATAGCGATCAATGCGGATGTTCTGCCCCGCAAAGGGGTTGTTTTTCAACAGCATATCGGTGGTTTGGGTATAGGTTCCGCCCACCAGCACCTTGGCTTCGCCTTTTTCGGCATCGTAGCTTGCCACATACGGTGCATCGCCCTGTCGTTTGATGCGCACGCCGCTCATGCTGCCGTAGCTGGTCATCAGCCACCACACATTTTGACGCGCATAGGGATTTTGCTTGGAATAATTGATCTCCAGCTGGTCGCTCAGTCCGTTCGTCCAACGCCAGATAGCACGAATCGCCTCGTCAATATCCGCGTCGTCAAAATTGGCCAGCGTGGTCATTTCGGGGCCCATTTTCAGCATATCGGCACCCTTGGTGTATTCCTCATAATAGTAATCCGGATCACCGATGGTCGGCAGCTCGGCTACGCTTTCGGCAACCGATTGCTGGAACTCACCCACCTTGGTGTAATCGCCAAAGTGCCAGGAAATATTGTCCAGCGTAATATCGTGCTCGGCGCAATATTTCGCCAGCCGCTGGATGCTGCCCAAATTGGGGTTGTCCGGCGAAGGACCAACCAGCTCAAATTCCGGCGAAACCTCCCGCACCGCGTGCCACGCCTGCTCATACATCCGCGAAAAATGCGTATCGTTGATCGACCAGAATTCGTTCCAGACATTGAACTCGGAAATAGGCAGATCGTTGTCCAGCGAATACTGCGCAATGTCCTTGACCCATTGACGCCAGGCATCATAGTCGGCGGGGGTACTGCGCGGCATGCCGTTTTGGGACACCCACGAAGAAAAATAGCCCATAATCGGGTAATATTGTTGAATTCCCAGCGACTGCAGCCGCTCCACGCCGTGTTTCATACGCTGCAGACGGTTTTGCTCGTTGGGCACCCAATCCTGCAGGTTTTTCTGGTCGTTGCTGTTGCCGTTGTTCCCGAGCAGGTTCTGCGTGTCAATATCATCACGCACCACACGGGTGTTCAGCGGCAAAATGCGACCGTCCGGCACGGTTTCGTTCGGGATCAGCAGCCATCCGGTTTTGGGGTTCATCTCCCCGTTGGTTTGGGAAAAATCCACCGTGATCGTGTTATCCACAGCGTCTTCCCCCTCTGCCCCGATCGCAAGCGGCACGCTCGGCAGCATCAACACCGCCATCATCCCTGCCAGCCATCGTTTCACCATACATCCCACTCCTTTTCTTGTCTCCCATCCATTCTCCTGAATGGATCTATTGAGCATTTCCTTGCCATGTCCCCTTTGAAAGAATCCCTATCGGTTTTCATACAGGGGGTCAGAATGCACTACAAGCACAAATACATAATATCATAGATTATCGCTTGCAACCTTATGTATTATCCAATTTTTCTATACGATTGTGCAAAGCAAGAGAGCCTCAACCATAAATTGGCAGAAATGTGCAAAAAAGCCCTTGCTGATTACTCAGCAAGGGCTTTTCATGTCTATCAGACAGTTACCGAAGCGGCAAAATTAGCCGTTGATCTTGGTAACAACGCCGGAACCGACGGTACGGCCGCCTTCACGGATAGCGAAGCGCAGACCTTCCTCGATAGCGATCGGGGTGATCAGTTCGACATCCATCTCGACGTTATCGCCAGGCATGCACATCTCGGTACCTTCCGGCAGGGTGATAACACCAGTCACGTCGGTGGTACGGAAATAGAACTGCGGACGATAGTTGTTGAAGAACGGAGTATGACGGCCGCCTTCGTCCTTGGACAGGACATAAACCTGGCCATGGAATTTGGTGTGCGGATTGATCGTGCCGGGTTTGCAGAGAACCTGGCCACGCTCGATCTCGTTGCGCTGAATACCACGCAGCAGAGCGCCGATGTTATCGCCGGCCTCAGCGTAGTCGAGCAGTTTGCGGAACATTTCGATACCGGTAACAACCGTTTTCTTACGCTCCTCGGTCAGACCGATGATTTCAACTTCATCGGACATGTTCAGCTGGCCACGCTCCACACGGCCGGTAGCAACAGTACCACGACCGGTGATGGTGAACACATCTTCAACAGGCATCAGGAAGGGCTTGTCGGTGGTACGCTCCGGGCTCGGAATGTACTCGTCGACAGCATCCATCAGCTCCAGGATGGGAGCATACTCGGGAGCGTTGATGTCGGTGCTGGTGCACTCCAGCGCCGCCAGAGCGGAACCCTTGATGATCGGGATATCGTCGCCCGGGAAATCGTACTCGTTCAGCAGCTCACGGATCTCCATCTCGACCAGCTCCAGCAGCTCGGGATCGTCGACCTGATCGCATTTGTTCATGAACACCACGATGTAGGGAACGCCGACCTGACGGGACAGCAGGATGTGCTCACGGGTCTGGGGCATCGGGCCGTCAGCCGCGGACACAACCAGGATAGCACCGTCCATCTGCGCAGCACCGGTGATCATGTTTTTAACATAGTCAGCGTGGCCGGGGCAGTCAACGTGAGCATAGTGACGTTTGTCGGTCTGATACTCAACGTGAGCGGTGTTGATTGTGATACCACGAGCGCGCTCTTCGGGAGCCTTATCGATGTTGGAGTAATCGGTGAACTCCGCGTCGCCTTTCATCGCCAGAACTTTGGTGATGGCAGCGGTCAGGGTGGTTTTACCATGGTCAACGTGACCAATGGTACCAATGTTTACGTGAGGTTTGTTTCTTTCGAATTTTTCCTTTGCCATTGGGATTTCCTCCTTTTAAATGAAAATATAGACAAGGAACACTTAGTGTTTCCATTTTACCAAGAACCAAGTGGAAATTCAAGCCTTTTTAGAAAAAACTTAGTCCTCTTTCTTGGCACGTTTGGAAATGATCGCTTCGCTGACGCTCTTCGGCACTTCCGCGTAGTGGCTGGGCTCCATCACGTACTGGCCACGGCCCTGCGTACGAGAACGCAGATCGGTCGCGTAACCAAACATTTCGGACAGCGGCACCATCGCGTGGATCTGCTGCGCACCCGCAACAGCTTCCATGCCCTGCATCAGACCGCGGCGGGAGTTGATATCGCCGATAACATCGCCCATATACTCCTCCGGCACGGTGACGACCACTTTCATGATCGGCTCCAGCAGAACCGGATCGGCTTTCCGCATAGCCTCTTTGAACGCCATAGAACCGGCGATCTTAAACGCCATTTCGGAAGAGTCGACTTCGTGGTAAGAACCATCGTACAGCGTAACCTTGACATCCACCACGCTGTAGCCCGCCAAAACGCCGGACTGCATCGCGCCCTGGATACCCTGGTCAACCGCCGGGATGTATTCCTTCGGGATCACGCCACCCACGATGGCGTTGATGAATTCGTAGCCTTTGCCCGTTTCGTTGGGCTCCAGACGAATCTTAACATGACCATACTGGCCACGACCGCCGGACTGACGCGCATATTTGTGGTCGACATCCGCCATTTTGCGGACGGTTTCCTTATACGCAACCTGCGGCGCACCCACATTGGCTTCCACCTTGAACTCGCGCATCAGACGATCCACGATGATTTCCAGGTGCAGCTCGCCCATACCGGCGATGATGGTCTGCCCGGTTTCCTCGTCGGTGTAGGTTTTGAAGGTGGGATCTTCTTCCGCCAGCTTCGCCAGCGCAATACCCATCTTCTCCTGACCGGCTTTGGTCTTGGGCTCGATCGCCACGCGGATAACCGGTTCCGGGAATTCCATGGATTCCAGAATAACCGGATGCTTCTCGTCGCACAGCGTGTCACCGGTGGTGGTGTTCTTCAAGCCGACAGCCGCCGCGATATCGCCCGCGTACACGGTTTCGATATCCTGACGGTGGTTGGCGTGCATCTGCACGATACGGCCGATACGCTCGGTGTTGTCCTTGTTGGCGTTGTACACCGAAGAACCGGCATCCAGCGTACCGGAGTACACACGGAAGAAGCACAGTTTACCCACGAACGGGTCGGTCGCGATCTTAAACGCCAGCGCCGCAAACGGCTCGTCGTCCGAGGAATGATGCTCGGTCTCTTCGCCGGTTTCCGGATCGACGCCCTTGATAGCGGGAACATCGGTCGGGGCGGGCATGTAGTCGATGATCGCGTCGAGCAGCTTCTGCACACCTTTGTTACGATAAGACGTACCGCAGGTGACCGGTACCATTTTGTTGGCCAGCGTCGATTTGCGGATGCAGGATTTGATCTCGTCAATGGTCAGCTCTTCGCCGGCGAAGTATTTCTCCAGCAGAGCGTCGTCCTGCTCAGCAACGTGCTCCATCAGCTCTTCATGATATTTCTGAGCCAACTCGGCCATGTCCTCGGGAATCTCTTCCACGCGGATGTCCTTGCCCAGATCATCATAGTAAACGTACGCTTTCATTTCCACCAAGTCGATGATGCCCTTGAAGGTATCCTCGGCACCGATGGGCAGCTGGATCGGAACGGCGTTACATTTCAGCCGATCTTTCATCATCTGCACAACGCGGTAGAAATCCGCCCCCATGATGTCCATTTTGTTGACATACGCCATGCGGGGCACATGATATTCGTCGGCCTGACGCCATACCGTCTCCGACTGGGGTTCAACACCGCCCTTGGCACAGAACACGGTGACCGAACCGTCGAGCACGCGCAGCGAACGCTGCACCTCTACGGTAAAGTCCACGTGGCCGGGGGTGTCGATGATGTTGATACGATGTTTCTTCCAGAAACAGGTGGTCGCAGCCGACGTGATGGTGATACCACGCTCCTGCTCCTGCGCCATCCAGTCCATGGTAGCCGAACCGTCGTGGGTTTCGCCCAGACGGTGGTTGATACCGGTGTAGTACAGGATACGCTCAGTAGTCGTGGTTTTACCGGCGTCGATATGCGCCATGATACCGATGTTTCTGGTAAGTTCCAAAGAAACTTGCCTTGCCATAATTGTCCTCCTAACTTTCCATGCTTTGGAGCGTCGCCGCTCACTCGCTGCTTCGCTCCCTCAGGAATGGTGGGGCCTTTTGCCCGCGAGGGCATTATGGGCTTACCATCTGTAATGAGCGAAAGCCTTGTTGGCCTCTGCCATTTTGTGGGTATCTTCGCACTTCTTGACCGCGCCACCGTTGCCGTTGACCGCGTCCATGATCTCGCCAGCGAGGCGTTCTTTCATGGTGCGCTCGGAACGGGCACGCGAATAGGTGGACAGCCACCGCAGACCCAGGGTCTGACGACGGTCAGGACGCACCTCGATGGGCACCTGATAGGTGGCACCACCGACACGACGAGCTTTGACTTCCAGTTTCGGCATGATGTTTTCCATAGCCTGTTCGAAAACTTCCAGCGCTTCTTTGCCGGTTTTCTCCTGGATGATGTCAAACGCGCCGTAGACGATCTTCTGGGCAACGCCCTTCTTACCGTCATACATGATGTTATTGATGAGTCTGGTCACCAATTTGGAATTGTAAAGCGGATCTGGCAAAACATCGCGCTTTGCGACGGAACCTCTTCTCGGCACTTTACTTCCCTCCTTCACAATAATGATATCACAGGTACTCGAAAGTGACATACTCCCGTTGGCCGACATAGAGGCAGATCCATATATACTATTATATAGAATGCCGCTACATCGTAGCCGCTGATGATGTCTACATTACTTGGCCGCTCCGGCCTTGGGTCTCTTGGCACCGTACTTGGAACGAGCCTGCATACGTTTGGCAACACCCTGGGTATCCAAAGTACCGCGGATGATGTGGTAACGCACACCGGGCAGATCCTTAACACGACCGCCGCGAATCAGCACCACGCTGTGCTCCTGCAGGTTGTGACCTTCGCCGGGGATATAGGACGTAACCTCGATCCCGTTGGACAAACGCACACGAGCGACCTTACGCAGAGCAGAGTTCGGCTTTTTCGGGGTGGACGTCTTAACGACAGTGCACACGCCACGCTTCTGGGGAGAGTTCTGGTCGATGGGCTGGCGCTTTTTGGAGTTCCAGCCTTTCAGCAGGGCCGGGGCCTTCGCTTTCGACTCCAGTTCTTCTCTTCCTTTGCGAACGAGCTGGTTAAAGGTTGGCAATGACAACACCTCCTCGAATTTTGATCTCCCGGGACGAAAGCGCCCCGAAGAGTGCCAAAAAAGGGCATACCTTACCCCTATACGGCAACTGCTATAGTATAGCACACCAAAAAACGGCTTGTCAACCCCGAATTTCGCTTTTTCGGCAGCCGAAACGGCAAACAAAACGGGTATAAAATTGCACAAACCGCACAGGCTACATTTGGTGAATTTTTCTGCGCGTTTTTGATTGAAAATGATTGACTTTTGAGCGATTGTGTTTTATAATACGCTTGTAAGGACAAAACAAATCATTTTCGATCAGGAGGTGAGCATGATGTTGGCAGAAGAACGCTTCGACCGGATCTTGTCGCTGCTGGAACAAAAGCACACGGTCACGGTGCCGGAGCTGTGCGACGCCACCGGGGCATCGGTCGCCACCATCCGCCGCGATCTGACCATTCTGGCCGAGCAAAAACGACTGAACAAGGTACACGGCGGCGCGGTCGCGGTGACCGCCTCGTTTGAAAGCGTAGAGCGCGATGTGTCCACCAAATCGCATTTGAATGTGGAAGAGAAGGAACGCATCGCGCGGTACGCCGCCGGGCAGATCCAGAACGAGGATGTGGTGTTCATCGACGCCGGCACCACCACTTTGCGGATGGTGGAATATCTGGCGGGCAGCCGCGCCTCCTTTGTGACCACCGGCATCGAGTGTGCGCGCCGGATGGTGCAAAAAGGGCTGCGCGTGTATGTGATCGGCGGGCAGCTCAAAGCCGGCACCGAAGCCATTGTGGGCGCCGAGGCGCTGGAGGCCATTCGCCGGTACAACTTTACCAAAGCGTTTTTGGGAACAAACGGCATCACGGTGCAGCAAGGCTGCACCACGCCGGATGCGGAGGAAGCCGCGGTGAAACGCGCCGCCGCCGAGCAGGCGTATCTGACCTATGTGCTGGCGGATTCCAGCAAATTCGGCAAGGTTTCCGCCGTAACGGTTTGCCCGTTGTCCAAGGCGTGCATTTTGACCGACCGTGTGCCGGACGACCAGTACCGGCAGAACGGTCTGATAAAAGAGGTGGATTGATATGATCTATACCGTTACCTTTAATCCCGCTATCGACTATGTGGTGCATATGCCGCGGCTGCAGCACGGCAGTGTCAACCGTGTCCGCCAGGAGGATGTGTTCTTCGGCGGCAAGGGCATCAACGTGTCCACGGTGCTGCAGCGGCTGGGCGTGGACACAGCGGCGCTGGGGTTCCTCGCCGGATTCACCGGTGCCGCGATTGAGCAGGGGCTGCAGCAGCTGGGGGTGCGTACCGATTTTGTGCATCTCCCCACCGGGCTGACCCGCATCAATGTCAAGATCAAAGCGGATACGGAAACCGAGATCAACGGCCGCGGTCCGGACATTGACGACGCTTCGCTGAACCAGCTGCTGATGCAGCTGGACACGCTGCGTGACGGCGATATGCTGGTGCTGGCGGGCAGCATCCCCCACAGCTTGCCGGATACCATTTACGAACAGATCCTGCGGCGGCTGCAAGGGCGCGGCGTGCGGGCGGTGGTGGATGCCGAGGGAGATCTGCTGAGCCGGGTGCTCCCCTATCATCCGTTTTTGATCAAGCCCAACCACATCGAGCTGGGCGGCATCTTCGGTCGGACGCTGCACAGTGACAGCGAGATCGAAAGCTGCGCCCGCCAGCTGCAGCAGCGGGGAGCCCGCAATGTGCTGGTTTCCATGGCGGGGGCGGGAGCGCTGCTGCTGGACGAGGATGGCGCGGTGCACCGCATGGGCGTTCCCGCCGGGCAGGTACGCAATTCGGTGGGCGCGGGCGATTCGATGGTCGCCGGATTTTTGGCCGGATATCTCGAAACCGGCGATTATGCCCACGCGCTGCGCATGGGCACCGCCGCCGGAAGTGCCACCGCCTTTTCGGAGGGGCTGGCCACCAAAGAGGACATTCTGCATTTGCTGAACACATTATAAAACAGGACGAAAAAGAAAGGAGCGTTCCCCTATGCGTATTGTGGATTTGTTACAGCCGGGTCAAATCGCGCTGCACGCGCAAGCCGCCGACAAACAGGAGGCGATCCAAAAGCTGGTCGCGCTGCAAAACAAAAGCGGTGCGCTGGCCGACCCCGACACCTATCGCGAGGCAATTTTGGCGCGCGAAGCGCAAACCAGCACCGCGATCGAAGCCGGCATTGCCGTGCCGCACGCCAAGTCTGACAGCGTGAAGCGCCCCAGTCTGGCGGCGATGACGCTGGACACCGGCGTGGATTACGGCGCGATGGACGGGATGCCGTCCGACCTGTTTTTCATGATTGCCGCCCCGCTGGACGGTGATGTGCATCTGGAAATTCTCTCGCATCTGATGGTGCTGCTTATGGATCCGGCGTTCGCCGCCGACCTGCGCGCCGCCCGGGATGAGCAAGCGTTTTTGGCGGTGATCGACCGCTACGAGCGCGCCAAATACGGCGAACCCGAGCAGGCGGCTCCCGCCCCCGCTCCCGCAAAAGCCGGCTATCGGGTGTTGGCGGTCACCGCCTGTCCCACCGGCATCGCCCATACCTATATGGCGGCGGAAGCGCTGGAAAAAGCCGGGCAAAAGCTGGGCATCGCGGTGAAAGCCGAAACCAACGGCAGCGGTGGCGCGAAAAATGTGTTGACCGCCGAAGAAATCGCTGCCGCCGACGGCATTATCGTGGCGGCGGACCGCGATGTGGAAACCGCACGGTTTGACGGCAAAAAGGTGCTGTTTGTGCCGGTTTCGGACGGCATCCACAAAGCCGAGGAATTGATCAACACTATCGAAACCGGCGAGGTGCCGGTGTATCACAGCCGCAGCGGTGCGGCACCGGTCGCCTCCGGCGCCAAAGAAAGTACCGGACGGCGGCTGTACAAGCACCTGATGAACGGTGTCAGCCATATGCTGCCGTTCGTGATCGGCGGCGGTATTTTGATCGCGCTGGCGTTTTTGCTGGACGATTACAGCATCAACCCCAGCAACTTCGGTTCCAACACTCCGCTGGCGCACTTCTTCAAAACCGTAGGCGACGCAGCGTTCGGGTTTATGCTGCCGATTTTGGCGGGCTACATCGCGTACAGCATCGCCGATCGACCGGGTCTGGCTGCCGGTATCGTGGGCGGTTTTATCGCCAAACAGGGCAACTCGTTCGTCAACATCAGCGGCGAGGGCGCCATCTCCGGTGGCTTTTTGGCGGCGCTGTTGATCGGTTTTGTCGCCGGGTATCTGGTGCTGGGACTGCGTAAGCTGTCCGACCATCTGCCGGACAGTCTGGAAGGTATTAAGCCGGTGCTGATCTATCCCCTGTTCGGCATTTTGCTGACCGGTACCGTGATGTTCGCCATCAACCCCGCGATGAGCGCCATCAACGCGGGCATCACCTCGCTGCTGAATTCGATGGGCAGCGCCAGCAAAATCCTGCTGGGATGTGTCGCCGCCGGTATGATGAGCATTGATATGGGCGGTCCCTTCAATAAAGCGGCATATGTGTTCGGTACCGCGTCGCTGGCGGTCGGAACCGGCGATTCGGACATTATGGCCGCGGTCATGATCGGCGGCATGATCCCGCCGCTGGCGATCGCGCTATGCACCACCTTCTTCAAGAAAAAATTCACCCCCGACGAGCGCAAATCCGGTCTTGTCAATTATATTATGGGGCTGTGCTTTATTTCGGAGGGCGCGATTCCGTTTGCTGCGTCCGACCCGCTGCGGGTCATCCCCTCCTGCATCGTCGGTTCGGCGGTGGCTGGCGGGCTGTCCATGGCGTTTGGCTGCACCCTGCGTGCCCCGCACGGCGGCATCTTCGTGTTCCCGCTGGTGAACCATGTGTGGGGATATCTGATCGCGCTGGTCGCCGGTTCGCTGGTCGGTATGCTGATGCTGGCGCTGCTGAAAAAAGACAAACAGCCGCAAGAGGCTTGATCGTAGACATTCATTCACTTTATAAACACAAGAAAGGAAGATCATTATGGTATCCGCGAAAACAAAAATCATCAACCCGATGGGCATGCACATGCGTCCCGCGCAGCTCTTTATCAAGGAGCTGACCCCTTATCAATGCGATGTCACCATTTTGTTCGGTGACAAACAGATCAACGGCAAAAGCATTATGAATCTGATGGCCGCCTGCCTGAAACAGGGCAGCGAAATCGAAATTCAATGCGACGGTCCGGACGAGCAGGCAGCGCTGGACGCCGCGGTGAAGTTGATCGAAGCGGGGCTGGGCGAATAAAGCCCCATCCAAGCGAGAGGAGTGACCCTTTTATGCTGTATCAGGGAGTAGCCGCTTCCGCCGGAATCGGCATTGGACGCGTGGTCTGTATACAAGAGCAGAATCTGGATTATTCCGCGGTGGTCTACGCCGGAAAAGCCGCTGAAAAGCAGCGGCTGCAGGCGGCGGTGACCCAGTTTGTCGAGAAAACGCAGCGGATGGCTGACGATGTGCAGCAACGGGTCGGCGACAAGGAGGCCGAAATTCTGACCGGTCAGATCATGATGCTGAACGACCCGTTTATGCTGTCGCAGATGGAAGAACGCATCGACGGCGGTCAAACCGCCGAAGCCGCGCTGGACGCGGTGTGCAGCGCGTTTGCCGAGATGTTTGCCGGGGTGGAGGACGAGATGATGCGCCAGCGGGCAACCGATGTGCGCGACATCCGCACCCGGATGCTGACCCTGCTGCTGGGGCGGGACAGCGTGGACATTGCCTCGCTTCCCGCCGGAACCGTGCTGTTGGCGCGGGATCTGACCCCTTCGATGACGGTGGGGATCCGCCCCGAGCAGGTGGCGGCGCTGCTGACCGAAGTGGGCAGCAAAACCAGCCATTCCGCCATTTTGGCGCGGGCACTGGGCATTCCGGCGGTGCTGGGCATCCCGCAGCTCACCGCCCATCTGCACGATGGCGACAGCGTGATCGTGGACGGCGACGAGGGCGTGGTGATCGCCTCGCCGGACGAGCGCACCCTCGCCGAATACAACCGGCGGCAGGAGCAGGCACTCCGCCTGCGTCAGGAGCTGGAGGTGTACCGTGACCGTCCCACGGTCAGCGGCGACGGCAAGCGCTATGCGTTGTACGCCAATATCGGTTCGCTTGCAGAGGCGCACGCCGCCTGTGCCGCCGGAGCCGAAGGCATCGGGTTGTTCCGCACCGAGTTTTTGTTTATGGGGCGCACCGCCATGCCGACCGAAGCCGAGCAGCTGGATGTTTACCGCGAGGTCGCGGCGCTGATGCCGGACAAAGAGGTCATTATCCGCACGCTGGATGTCGGCGGCGACAAGGATATCCCCTATCTGCATCTGCAAAAAGAGGACAACCCGTTTTTGGGCTATCGCGCCATCCGGTACAGCCTGGATCGACCGGAGGTGTTCCGGGTGCAGCTGCGGGCGCTGCTGCGCGCCGGAGCGGAGCACCACAACATCAAGATCATGCTGCCGCTGGTGACCAGCGTGGAGGAAGTGCGCGCCGCCCGTGCGCTGCTGGAGGAATGCAAAGCCGCGCTGAAAGCGGAGGGGCTGCCCTTTGACGAAAACATCGCGCTGGGCATTATGATGGAAACGCCCGCCGCGTCGCTGATTGCGGATCTGCTTGCAAAAGAGGCGGATTTCTTCAGCATCGGCACCAACGATCTGACCCAATACACCATGGCGGTGGATCGCGGCAACGCCAAAGTGGCGGCGCTGTACACCACCTTCCACCCCGCTGTGCTGCGCAGTATCCGCCACATCATCGCATCGGCGCACGCCGCACATATTCCGGTGGGAATGTGCGGAGAAGCCGCCGCCGATCCGGGCATGGTGCCGTTGCTGCTGGCGTTTGGGCTGGATGAATTCAGCGTCAGTGCTTCGTCGGTGCTGGCGACCCGCAAAGCCATCGCCGGTTGGCGGGAAGCGGACGCGATCCACACCGCGGACGAGGCGATGCGCCTGTCGGATGCGGCGGGTATCGCCGGATACCTCGGCGCCGTTGGCAAATAATTCTCGATACATCAAAAGCGCCGCCCGGCAGATACCGGACGGCGCTTGGTTTGCTTATTCTGTTTTGGCTGCGCGGCGCGATTGCCACGCCCGCACCCCGGCGTTGGATGTCGGAATCGCCAGCGACAACCACAACACCGATGCGCCCACACCCCCCAGCACATCGCTGGGATAATGCACCCGTAAATACACGCGACTGCACACAATGGCGGCGATCAACAGCCCCAACGCTGCGGTCAGCGCCACCTTGCAGCGGCGCGGCCAGCGGGTGCCCCATACCAGATAGATCAAAAAACCGTAGATCGCGGTGGAGCCCATCGCGTGCCCGCTGGGAAAGCTGAAACCGCTCACTTCCGCCAATCGCAGTGCCGCCTCCGGACGCGGACGAGCAAACAGCGTTTTCAACAGATTGTTCAACCCCGCTATCAGTGCGCCGTTCGCGGCAAACCGCACCCCATTCTCTCGCGGACGCAGCAGCACCAACATTCCCAAACACAGCGCGGTCAGAAACGGGGTGTCCCCCAAAAAAGTGACGGCTTTCATCACCGCTGTCAGCACCGGCGTGTGCCACGCCGCCACGGCACTCATCGCGGCGGTGTCCATTGCGGGCGTTCCGCTCGCCTGCCAGATCGCCATCGTACCAAACAGCGTCGCGCCCACAATCGCGCCGCCGATCCACCATCCCCGCTGCCGGGATACCTGTTGTTGCATCGCGTTCACCTCCCCTTTAGTGTAGCATATGCCGCCCGGTTTGGCAAATTCCCCGCTTTGCCGCCGGCGGGTTTCGACATCGCTCTTGTTTTTTCTTCCAAAAAGGGCTATACTAAGACAGAAGAAGAGAGAAGAATCACGGCAAAAAAGAGGGAGGATGTACGGTGGCGATCGATTTACATTGTCACACAAAATTATCGGACGGTTCGATGGGTGTTGAGGAGGTGATTGCGCTGGCGCGGCGACGCAATTTGTCGGCGTTGGCGGTCACCGATCATGATACCACCGCTTCGGCGGTGCGCGCCGCTGTGATCGGGCGGCGGCAGGGCGTGCGGGTGATCCAGGGGGTGGAGCTTTCCACCTGGGATACGCCCCGCAATCGAAAAGCGCACATTTTGTGCTATTTGGCAGATACCCCCACCCGGCTGGAGCCGCTGTGCCGTCAGGTGACCGAAGGGCGCAAAAAGGCAGCGGTGGAAATGGTGCGCAAGGTGATGCGGTATTATCCCATCACCCCCGAAATGGTAGCAAAATGCGCCACCGGCAGCACGGTGGTGTACAAGCAGCACATTATGCACGCGCTGATGGATGCGGGATATGCCGATTCCATCTACGGCGAGGTATACGACAAGCTGTTCTCCAAAGAGGGCAGCATTCAAACCACGGTGGAATACCCCGACACCCGCGATGCGTTGGAGCTGGTGCGGGCTGCCGGCGGGATCGCGGTGCTCGCGCATCCGCTGCTGTATCACAACGAAGAGCTGATGATGGAGCTGACCGAACAGGGGCTGCTGGACGGCGTGGAAGCGTACCACCCCAGCAGCGACGAAAAAGGCACCCGCGATCTGGTGGCTTACGCCGGGCTGCACGATCTGATCGTGACCGGCGGCACCGATTTTCACGGTATGTACACCTCCGCGCCGCGACCGCTGGGCAATTCCGCCATTCCGGTCGAGTGTGTGGACGCGCTGATGGCGCGCAAGAAAAAGCAAAAGCAAAACGCATAAACAGGAGGACACTATGACATACAATTATAAGACCCGGGGCGTATGTTCCCGCAGCATTTCGTTCGATCTGGAGGACGGCAAGGTACACAATGTGCGGTTTGACGGCGGCTGCCACGGCAACACCCAAGGGGTGTCACGGCTGGCGGAGGGACGTTCGGCACAAGAGCTGATCTCGTTGCTGGAGGGCGTGGATTGCCGCGGGCGCGGCACCTCCTGCCCCGACCAATTCGCCACCGCGCTGAAACAGGCGCTGGAGCAAAGTGCAAAATAAAAAGGGAGGGATTCCTTTTGGCTAACGATAACGATGTCAAGATTTTTGACGATACCGTCAATTTGTCGGATTTTGTGCCGTTTGACACTGAAACCGCCACGGCGATGATGCAGCAGGTGGCGCAGGAAAAGCAAAACGGCAATTTGGGCAAAGCGCGGCGCATGGGGGCGCGGCTGGCGGAGGATATTGCCGCCATTGACCACGCGACGCCGCCCGCCAACGGTGCGGCAGAAAACGCCGCGCTGATGACCCAGCGCCGCATTTTGCTGGCGTTCGCGGCCGAGGTGGGGTTGGATGCGTTTTTGCCCAACAACCTGACCGCGCAGGAGGCGCAGAACATTTTTTACAACAATCTGCATTTGACCGCCCCGGCGTTTTACGACGATTTGCAGGAATCCGGCGCGTTTTCGTTCTATTATCTGTGCGTGCGGGACGGCCGCCATGTGGAACGCAAAATCGGCGAAACCTTTGCGCGGTTGTGCGGCATGGCGGACAGCGAATCCTATATCCGCATGGGTATTGACGCGTACAACCGGTTTATGACCCAGGTCAAGCGGATGGCCGATTCGATGAATTTCGTGCGCGCCGAGGCGTGATATGTCAACAGCAACGATATAGACAGGAGCTGAAAGAGTGATGGCTTATTTTAATGCACTGTCATATGCAAGAGATTATTTTTATCTCACCCCAGATGGAAAGGTTGTGATATTAGACACTATGCCGGACGATATGAGAGAGCGTTTTTTGAAGGATGTCGAAATCGAGCGAAAACGTTGCAAAGAGGCTCACGCCAACGGCTTTTTCAGTTCAGCAGATGCTTTTCCAAATGAATAACAAACCGGGAGTGACCAAAGCGGGTCGCTCCCGGTTCTCTTTTTCCCACCGGTGGCGTATACATAAAAGCACGGAGGGGATTGGGGATGGGTGTGGATATCGCGATCGTGGCGGGATATGTGCTGCTGCTCGTCGGCATGAGCCTGCGCGGCGGCAAAGGGATGCACAACGCCGCAGATTTTACCGCTGCGGGCAAGCGCTACGGCACCGCCGTTATCTTCGCCACCATGGCTGCGTCGTATGTCGGGGGCGGCTATTCCTCCGGCAACGCAGCGGCGGCGTTCGACCACGGTCTGTCCACCACCGTGGCGCTGGGCGGATTCAGCCTGTCCATGATCCTGATTGGTATCTTCATCGCGCCGGGCGCCGACCGCTTTCGCGGCGAAGCCACCGTCGGCGGCGTGATCGGGCGCTGCTACGGTCGCTCGGCGCGGGTGCTGACCGGCGTGTTTTCCTTTCTGGTCTGCGCCGGTGTGGTGGGAGCGCAGGTGGAAACGATGGGGGTCGTGTTTCGGGTGTTGCTGGGGCTGCCGTCCGCTGTCGGGTCGCTGCTCGGCTGCGCCATTGTGCTGGTGTATTCCACCTTTGGCGGGATGCAATCGGTCATTGTCGCCGATGTGCTGCAATTCACGCTGCTGGCGCTGGGGATGCCGCTGCTGCTGGCCGCCGGACTGCACCGCGCGGGCGGCATAGAGGCAGTTTTGCAGGCGGTTCCCGCCGCCCACCTGGACCCGCTGTCCGGTACCACCCAGGCGGGGCTACTCTCGCTGTTCGGTTGTATGATGCTGGGCGAAGCGCTGGTGCCGCCCTATACTCAGCGGCTGTTGATCGGCAAAAATGCCCGCTCCACCGCGCGCGGCACGGTACTCAGCGGGCTGTTTTCGATCCCGTTTTTCATGGTCACCGGGCTGATCGGGCTGGTCGCCTATGCGCTGCGCGTGAGCGACCAAGCCGCCACCGCCATGCCGGAGCTGATTCGCGCGGTGCTGCCGGTGGGGGTGCGCGGGATAGTGATGGCAGCGATGGTATCCATCATGCTGTCGGCGGCGGACAGCTTTTTGAACAGCGCCTCCATTAGTCTGGTATGCGATACGCTGATGCCGCTGCGCCCGGGTATGACCGACCGGCAGCAGCTGCGCGCGCTGCGGATGACCAATCTGCTGACCGGCGCGGCGGCGATCGCGGTGTCGTTTGCGGTGCCGGATGTATTCGGTATTTTGATGCTGGCGTATTCCTGTTGGGCGCCGCTGGTGCTGGTGCCGCTGGCGGCGGGCTTTTTGGGGGTGCGTTCCAACGGGCGGGCGTTCCGCTATGCGTTGTTGACCGGGCTGTTGCTGACGATTCTCTGGAACGGACCGCTGCACCAACCGTGGGGCATCGACGGCTGCATGGTGGGGGTGTTGGGCAATCTGGCGGTGTTCACCGCCTGCACCCGCGCGTTCGCCCGCTACCGCTCCCCCACTCTGAAAATGTGGATATGACAACATCCCCCGCGGGTATCGGATACCCGCGGGGGATGTTCTTTATACCATGGATTCCATTTCCAGTTGCGCCTGTTCCCAATCTTCCATGAGTTTTTCCAGCGCGGTTTGCTGCTCGTCGATAGCGGCGGACAGTTCGGTGATTTTTTGATAATCGGTCTGCACCTCCGGCTGCTGCAGCTGCTCCTGCAGCGCGGCGATCTGCTGCTCCGTCTGCTCGATCGCCTGCTCGGCTTTGCGAATACGGGTCGCCAACTTGCGCTGATTCGCCGCCTGCTCCTTGCGCTGTTTGTAGAGGTTTTCCTTAACTGGCTTTTCCGCAGCCGGAGCCGCCTCCGGCTGCTGCACCCGCGCCAGATACGCATCGTAGTCGCCCTCCACCTCGATACAGCCGTCCGGCTGCAAGCCGATCACCTTATCCGCCATACGATTGATGAAATAGCGGTCGTGCGACACGATCAGCAGCGTGCCGTCATAGCCGGACAGCGCATCCTCCAACGCCTCGCGCGAGGCGATGTCCAGATGGTTGGTGGGTTCGTCCAACAGCAGCAGATTGTCCCGCGCCAGCATCAGCTTCAACAGCAGCAACCGCGCCCGCTCGCCGCCGCTGAGCACCGCGATCGGTTGGAACACATCCTCGCCGCGGAACAAAAATGCCGCCATGGCGTTGCGCAGCTCGGTTTGGGTGAGCATGGGATACGCATCCCACATCGCCTCGATCGCGGTTTTGGTGGTGTCCAGCTCCTGCTGGGTCTGGTCATAATACCCCACCGACACCTTCGCACCCATCCGCACCAGCCCGTGCTGGGGGCGCAGACGGCGGTTGATGATTTTCAGCAGGGTGGATTTGCCGCAGCCGTTGGGACCGAGCAAAAACACCCGCTGCCCTTTCCACAGCTTAAAATTCACATCATGGAACAGCGGGCGGTTTTCAAACCCCATCGCCAGCTCCTGCACATCCAGCACCTCGTTACCGCTGGTGGTGCGGGCGGTAAAATCAAACTGAATGGTTTGCTCCTCGCTGTCCGGAATCTCCAGATCGGCTTTCAGCCGTTCCAGCATTTTCTCCTTGCTTTCCGCCGCGCGGATACTCTTTTCGCGGTTGAACTGTTTCAGCTTGGTGATACTGTCCTCCACATGCTGAATACGGCGGGTGGCAGATTTATAGTGGTGCTCGGCAATTTCCTGTTCCCGCTTGCGGTTTTCGCGGTGGGCGGTGTAGTTGCCGCGCGTTTCCACCATCCGCCCGTGGGTCAGTTCCAGCGTGCGGGTGGTCACTTTGTCCAGAAAATACCGGTCGTGGGAGATGACCACCACCGCGCCGGTGTAGGTGCGCAAAAAATCCTCCAGCCATTCCACCGACGGAATGTCCAGATGGTTGGTCGGTTCGTCCAGCAGCAGCAAATTGCTGTCGGACAGCAGCAGCTTACCCATCGCGGCTTTGGAGCGCTGCCCGCCGCTGAGGGTAGACACCGGCTGGGAAAACGCGGCTTCGTCAAACCCGAGCCCCAGCAGCGTCGCCTTGACCCGGCTACGATAATACAACCCGCCCATGCGTTCCAGCTGCTCTTGCAGCGTGTGCTGCCGCTCGATCAGCTCCGGCATCGCCACCGCTTCCAGCTGACGGGTGACCTCCTGCAGCTCGCGCTCCACCGCCATCACCGGGGCAAACACGCTTTCCACCTCGTCCCACAGGGTGCGCTGCGAATCGGCACAGGCGTGCTGTTCGGCATAGCCGAGCCGCGTATCCCGCGCGGTGACCACATCGCCCTCGTCCACCGATTCTTCGCCCACCAGCATTCGGAACAGAGTGGTTTTGCCGCAGCCGTTGCTGCCCACCAGCCCCACTTTTTCATGCTCTTGTATATCAAAAGACACATTGTCAAACAACACGCGCTCGCCAAAATGCTTGCCCACGTGGTGCGCCGCTAACACGATCATAGCTTTATCCTCTCCGATTGGTTGTGCCACTCAGTATACCACATCGCCCCCGCTTTTGCAAAGGGAAACAGCAAACGGCGGCCGCCGTGGTCGCCCACAACAGCCGCCGCTGACACGGTTCCATTATTTGTACTCTTTGGACAGGATGACCTTGCCGTCCATATCCAGATATTCCACCGTCACCGACTCGGCGCTCGGCACCACAGTTTTCATCGAGGACAAGATGCCGGTAAAGGTATCCGACATACCGTCCATCGCGCTTTCCAGCGCATCCTTCAGCACCGACGTATCGCCCATATCCATGGTGTACTGGTAGCTGTACACCAGCGCGTTGCCGCGCGCAAACACCTTCATGTTCAGTCCGCTGTCCTCAAACGACGCCGCCATCGTATCGATCTGATCCTGGATGGTATCGATAAACGACTGGATCGTCATATTGGCCAGCGTTTGACCGGCAGCCGCCGTGGTCGTGGCAGTGGTCGGCGCTTCGGTGGTAGTCGTCGTCTGCGCCGCCTCGGTCGTGGTAGCGGCCGCGTCACCGGACGATGTTTTGCTTTGGCACGCCGCCAAGCTCAGGCACATCGCCAGACACACCAAAAATGCAACACCTTTTTTCATAAATAATCCTCCCTGATTCTCTCTTTTTCGACAGTATACCATACTCCCACGGTTTTGCCAAGACCAAACTTCTTGACGCGCGGCGGATTTTCGGGTATACTACCGCTATACGTTCTGCCACCGGGTAGAGAAAATGCGAAAGCATTCGTTTGTCCATCGTTAGGTCTTAGAAGATGGGCAAAAACGAATGCTTTTTTTGTTGGGAGGAATTCTATGAACATGCGCTGGTTTTGGAAAGATCTAACCGTGTTTGAGCGAGTGCTGTGGCTGGTATCGGTGGGGGCGATCGCGAGCGCCGGCGCGCTGGCGGGCGGCGACCCGCTGTCGGTTTTGGCATCGCTGGTCGGTGTGACCTCGCTGCTGTTTGTCGCCAAAGGATATGTGTGCGGGCAGATTTTAATGGTGATTTTCTCGGTGATGTACGGCGTGATCTCGCTCGTGTTTCGCTATTACGGCGAAATGATCACCTATCTGGGCATGACCGCGCCGATGGCGGTGGTCACCGCCGTATCGTGGTATCGCCACCCCTACGCCGGCACCCGCGAGGTGGCGGTCAGCCATCTGACCCGACGGCAGGCGGTTTTGCTGCCGATACTGACGGTGGTGGTAACGCTGGCGGGGTACGCGCTGCTGGCGGCGCTGGGCAACGCGCAGATGCTGTTCAGCACCATCTCCGTCGCCACCAGCTTTATCGCCGCGGCGCTCACCTTTTGCCGCAGCCCTTACTATGCCCTCGGGTACGCCGCCAACGATGTGGTGCTGGTCGTGCTGTGGGTGCTGGCGGCAGCAGCGGACCCCGCCTATTGGTCGATGGTGATTTGTTTTGCGCTGTTTTTGATCAATGATCTGTACGGCTTTGTGAATTGGCGACGGATGCAGCGCCGCCAATCCTGCTCATAACAGCAACAGCCCCGGCTGTCCGCCAAGGCGGATGACCGGGGCTGATTTTATGCGCTCTTTTTTGTGATGGAGCCGCTCGTTTGGGTAGTGGCAGAGGTTGTCGCCGCAGTGGTCGTCGCGGGTGCCAGCGTGGTGGCGGGGGCCACCTCCAGCCCGATTGCCTCGACCGGGTTCACCGTTTCGCCGTTGACCGCAATTTCCAGATGCAGATGCGGACCGGACAGCAGCTCGCACGGAATATCGCTGACCGCGCCGATGGTGTCACCGGCCTTCACCGTGTCCCCCTCCTTGACAGTAGCGGTCACGCCGCAATAGGTGGACACAATGCCGTGATCGTGGTCGATGGTGATGGTTTTGCCCCACAGCGCGTCTTCTTTGACCGCCGTCACCTTGCCGCTGGATACCGCCACCACCTTGTCGCCAGCTTTTCCGGCAAAATCCGCGCCATCGTGGGAGCGGAAATCCGCCATCGTGTCGGAATACACCGCTTTGCCGTTGCTGAATTCGCGCAGCAGCTGGTTGCCGAACGGCAGCACCATCAGCTTGGATGCTTCCGGAGCGTTCGCGTCTTCCACCGGCACGGTGGTGGTCGCCGTGCGCGTGGTGGTGGTTACCGTGCGGGTATCCGGCACATCCGTTGCCGGATGATCCACCGCGCGTTCCATAGTGGTCAGCGTGGCGGTGGATTTGGGCTGCACATCAATGCGGTTTTTCGCAGAAAAATCGCCGGCAAACGCGGCCGTAGCCATGCCGCCGACCGCTACCACGCACACCGCCAGCGCAAAATAAAAGCCTTTTCCCGATAATTTTTGCAAAAACGGGGTCTTATCCTTGGATGAATGATCCATACTATCAGCCTCCTTACCGATAGTGTGAACCAATTCCCGCCAATTATGCCGAGTGGGAGAAAAAAGGAAAGGGGTATTGATGAAGAGAAGATTCTCTCAGATACGATAAAGCGCTTAATTCCTAATAAAAATTATTCTGTGTCCTGTGACTGAGAGCGTTCTTCTATAATCTTAAACGCTTTTTGCAACGTAACAAAATGTTCCTGCGTGTAAAAAATGTTTTGGGCCTGTCCATCTAACGCGATGGTTAATACAACCATGCTTTCATCACCCATATAGCTTTGGAAATTGACAATTGCTATATGAAACAATTCTTTCAGAATCTTGTTTTGAGCATCTCGTGTTGTGTATCCAGTATCTCTGTTTATGGTATCATCGTCCCATATATTCTTGTTAAAGATGGAAAAAAGATTTTTGACATCCGTCCTTTTAATAACGATCTTTTTGCAGTTGTAATACCTCGGCATTTGTCAAGAGTTTCCCGAAACCTTTTTTGACTTGGGATTATCCTAACATTTTTGCCTTTTGTCCCCAAAAGAAAATGCTTGTTAGTATGATTAATATATTGCTATCAAAATTTCAAATATCCTTGCTCTTTCCATATGTCCAAAGTCATTTCAGCTTCAAACCTAACAGACGGATCAAAATTCGTTTTTGAAATTTGCTTCAAGTTTTTTTGCGCATCTGTTATGTTAACATTAAGTGCCAAACAGCTTGCCGCAGCATTTAACCTTACCCTATCATCTTCATGACGCATCAAAGAAATGTACAAATTTTCTGCATATTTCCTGTCTTTCTCAAATTGGTAATAAAGTTTTGCAAGTTGCTCCATTGCGTTATTATGAAGGTTGATTTGCGCTTTTTTATCACCAGTATGAAGATTTTTACACAATCCGACTATCTTATCGTAATTATTATCAATCATATTTTTACCCCAAACTGTCTTAATATCTTGATACCGTATTCATTACCAATTGTTCAAGCTGAGAGTTCTCGGTATAATCCGCCGGTGCATAATATTTTATTCTGTTTTCGTCCAACATCTGGAATACCTTAGATTTATCTTTTGTTTGAGAATTGTACACGCCTATTGAATGCCCACCGTTGGTATTAACAAGTTTCGTGCAGGGAATATCGATGTCGCTATCCCCAATATGTATAAAGATCTGTTAAAAGGACGTGGAGCCCCTTTGTAAAATTATTTTCTTTAAGCACCGGAAGAAGGGCTTTTCGTTGTTCCACCAATTCTCCTATTGTTTTGAACATCTTTCATTCCCTCTATCTCAAAAAATCAATGTGGCTTATTTGTATGATATCATACAAGGCATACGTCGTCAAGGACTGTGTAAAATTTAAGAACGCTTTATATCATCACAATATCCACAATCTACATCGCACAGCAAAGCCCTCGGATGACATTATCATCCGAGGGCTAGCTTTTAATCAATATAAATACATTATCCCAGCATCGCGAGGATGTCCTCTTTGGAGCGGACACCCACCTTGCTGTCGATCTGTTTGCCGTCCTTAAACAGCATCAGGGTCGGAATGCTGGACACGCCGTACTGCACCGCCAGATCCTCCGCCTCATCCACATTGACCTTGCCGACGATCAGAGTATCGCCGGCTTCGGCGGCAATCTCTTCCACCACCGGTGCCATCATGCGGCACGGTCCACACCAGGTCGCCCAAAAGTCGATCAACACAGGTTTTGTGGCTTGCAGCACTTCCTGTTCAAAATTATCCTTTGTAATCTCCAAAATAGCCATGGCTATCTACCTCCTATCAAGATGTCAAGCATAGTATATCCCAATTTTCCGCTATGTCAATAAACGGATTGTAAACTTTTGCAAGCAAAACAAAAAGCCCGATCAACCGATCGAGCTTTTCAAAACAGCAAATCCAAGGGAATATACCCTGAGAACTGAACAAAGAGCAAGTAAGAGAAGAACCTTGGGTGGTAACCACCCAGCAGGTCACGGCATCACACGCTTCCTGCCAAAAACAATTCGCTGCTTGGCGAATGAACTTCCATTCATTCACACGCGTTAGTCAAGCCCTCGGTCTATTAGTACTGCCAAGCTAAATGCGTCACCGCACTTACACACGCAGCCTATCAACCATGTAGTCTTCATGGGACCTTACCTGATTAACTCAGTGGGATATCTTATCTTGAGGCCGGCTTCACGCTTAGATGCTTTCAGCGTTTATCCGATCCGCACATAGCTGCCCAGCTGTGCCACTGGCGTGACAACTGGTGCACCAGAGGT
>OGIE01000529.1_pt1 | contig 57153 bp, 39 predicted proteins | sample 1571581 | NCBI WGS metagenome assembly OGIE01 (sample SAMEA2582021, study PRJEB24529) | metagenome | biome: Human gut stool | place: China | collected 2011 | reverse complement strand
TAATTTGTAATACGCTGAGTGATAAGGATGTTGTAGAACATAATTTTAAGGAAGGACGTGGGCGGGCACAAGGCACTACACATAATTATATTATGCGCGCGTGCGAAAGGCGAAAGTAACTTAATTCCCCTCATCTGGGGAGGAGGGGTGCCCGGAGGGCGGGGTGGTAGGTATGGATACACAGATGAAATCACTCTTTCAAAAGAATGCGAAGCCCTAAAAAAAGGACTCCGCATTCACGAGATGAAAAAAGGATTGAAAAAGAAACGGTATATATATTGGTTAGATGGGGCATTTATTCTTTTTCCAAGTGAACAGACTACAAAGGAAAGACCATATGCCTTCCTTTTCAGAAATCAGACTCTTATAATTGCACATTATTTTGGTATGCATCAAAAGAACCTCATTGGCAAGATCAGTCATTTTCTCCAAATCGGCTATTAACTTCTCTTCCCGTTGAGTATGCACATAGTTTTGTTCCAGCAAATCATCGTTGAATTTCTCCAATCGGGCATTTTCCTGATAAAGCCAATTCACATGCTTTATCGGAAGACGCTCAACCGTGTCATCATCAGGATAAGATTTTATCGAATTAAAAACAAGGGCTCTATCAAGCTCTTCGGTATCCACCATCGGATTGGTGTCATCATAAGGCTCCTTATCTAAAGACGAGTACGTTAGATAACTAAGCCTGATCCATTCAAGGATTCGCTCCTCAGAAATGCCGTATTTTTCGGCTGCTAATTTCATAGATACCCAATTAGCCATATAGTGTTTGATTATTTAGTTTAAAATCAACCCTATACGGCTATAATGGTATATTATAAAGGTACGGGGTCTTACATCCTCCCTACCAGTAGGCATGTGGATACCCGCAACAAAGGAGGAGTAAGCCCGTACCAATAACTGATACAGGCTACGCTCATCCGACAGTTGCCAAAATTTCCACATTTTACTGATATCGGAAGAGGACACATAATATATTATGATACTACATGTCACTTGTTCAGTTGCAAAGATACGTTTTTTCTCTTATTCAACAACAAAAACATTCATTTGTTTTGACTCCCACCCAAAATATATTCTAAATAAGCCTCTTTCAAACTACTTATCAATAGATAAACCACTTCATAATAAAAAGCTCTCTCACCCCTTCCACAACATTGAAACTACTTATTCATCGGCATTAACGGGTGGAAGGGGTTGTAGATAGGGAAACAACTGAATAATAATTACCATAACGGCTGCGCGAACGAGGAAATCCCAATGGGGCAAGCTGTTGCGCAAATGCATTCGGATTTATTCCCCGCATGGCTGCCGGGTTCTGCTTCTTTAAGACTTTAAAAATGTCGGCAGCCGAAAGATGCAACACCACTTCATTTTGATCTTCGGCAGTGGAAGGACGGAAACAGGAACGAAGAAGTTCTTCCATCAAATTGCAACGCTGGAATGCCCGGTTATGCTCCTGCAACTCACATTCTTCCTCTGCCGTAAACCAATAACGACCGCCAGCCAGAAGTTCCTGCTTCAACTGGGCATAGATTTGTTTATGTTCGATATGGACACAATCTATCTTGTCTTTTACCTCAATGCAGAGAAAACGTCGACTTCCGGTAGGGTCGGCAAGCAGATCGAAGCGATTGCTCGTACCAATGAAAGAGGCGATACGCGGCAGGTTGCGATAGTTCCGCTGATAGGCTTTACAGATGTTCAGATTTGCCATCTGCATAAGATTCTTCAGCAGAGGCATTTTCGACGCCGAGTATTTGTCGAACTCGTCAAGGTTCAGCAGTCCCATTTCCGACATCTTACGGGTGACGTTCCCTTTCGAAGTTAGTTCCACTTCGTCAGAATAGTAGCGGGACAGGCAATCGGGCATCAGGCATTTGCAGAAAGTGGATTTCAAAAACCCCTGTTTCGCACTGACAAGAACAGGGGCCACACTATTGGCATGCTTCCCCGTCATCCCCAGCCATTGGGCGGTGAGGGCCAATAGCCATATATGAAAATCTTTCAGCCATAGCGGGTCGGGAGAAACACGACGGGCAAGCGCTTCGAGGCGGTCGATGCCATCCCAAGCGGGAAGTTCATCCATGTAAAGGTGGAAAGGGTGATAACCGGGAACGCAGGTAGAGTAAAGATAACGGCTGATGTCCTTGTCCCAGCAGGCAATGCCTTGCGCATGGGCTTCAAGGCAAAGAGTGTTCAGTTCTCGTTTTCCGACGGGCGAAAAGCCCTCTCCCACTTTACCCGCCGGACGATATTCGGTTTCTTCCGTCAGCAGATTATAACGGAAATCATAGGTGGATTGCAGGAAAGTGTTCACATGTTCCGTCAGGCTGACCGGGGCGGGCTTGGTTAGAACGCCCGACGCAGGTTTTGTCTGTTGTTCTATGACGGGCGTGCTCTGCACAGGGATAATTTCCGGCCGGTCTTTCGGTAGTTGTTTTTCGTCCCTCCAATTCTCTAAAAGAGAGGCGATGAATTGCATGATTTTTGTCTTCATAATTTTATTGTTTATTTAGTGATTAATGGCACGAAGTTACTATATGGGAATAGCGGTTTGCAAGTATTTGGCAGAATTAATCATCAGTTTCTTTCTTAATAAAGAAGGGGCTTTCTTTACGTCTTTAGGACTAAGGGAGAACGTTTTTAAGGGGCAGTATTATAAATGAACGACTGGAGTTGGTCGAAAGAATGACTGGAGTTAATCTATTGGTCAACTTCAGTTGTTCGATTAGCCGATTCCAGTCGTTCTTCAGTAAGAGTTAGGCTAAAGCGCGTTCTCCTTATATATGAAAGGTGATTTCGCTCTATTACTTAATAGAACGTTATTTGCAGGTGGAAACAGGAGTTGAGAACATTGAGAAGGGACAAAAGAGAAGCACAAAGAACCCTTCCACACGTTAAGGCCGATGAATCAGGGGATAGAAGGGTGTGGAAGGGGGGCATGGCAATTGTTTAGGTATATAAAGGTCAGCAATTACCAAACATATGAAAAACATATTCTTATTCAAAAAACTAGAAGACAAATCAGTATGTTCCATTTTGGAACATACTGATAATGATGGCAAATAAAGTATGATAAAGAAATGAATTTCTATCATCTTCGTGACCTCACGAAAACCATCATAAACATCACCTCTTCTTATCCCTTAACGTCAAGATCACAATAATCGCCACAGCAGTCATATCCCCTGCCGCCACCGCGAGCCAGATACCAGTGACTCCGAACAACAAAGGCAACACGAAAAAGAACAGCACTGGCAACATGCCCCGCAGCAAGGTGAGCCTCATCGCACGATTTATCCATTCGATACTGGTGTAATACCCGATAGCGATGACATTGATTCCGAAGAAAATATAATCGACGGCAAACAGGGGAAGTCCGACCACTGCATACTGCCAGGCATGACTTTCCCTGTCCGGCAAGAACAGCGAAACAATGTCTCCGGAGAAATACACGAACAGTCCGCTTATCATCAAAGCAAAAATAACGGCAGAGGTCACTGATAAACGCAATGCCTTATTGGAACGCGCAATCTGTCCGCAGCCATAATTATAGCTGATAATGGGTTGTGCCGACTGAACCATCGCATTGAACACCATGAAAATAATGGGGAACAGATAGCAGACGATACTATAAGCCGCCACCCCATCAGTGCCCAAGTGACTCATAAACACGTAATTGCCCGCAATAGCCATTACGGCAATGGTGACTTCACTCAAACAAGACGACACGCCGAGTTTCAGCATATACCACGTGTTCCTCAGTGTCAGCCGGATACTCTTGACGCTTACCTTCAAACGGGCAAACCGGACAGCCACAGACGGACGGAACAAATAAACCAGCAACATGAAGGTTCCAACCAACTCACCCAGGTCGGTAGCAATGGCAGCACCGAAAAGCCCCCATCCGAAAATAAAGATGAAGACATAATCGAGCAGGATGTTGACAAATGTAGCCGCCAGCATGGCCCACATGGCAAAATTCGGGTTCGTCAGGCGTACAAAGAAAGGCAGTGCCACCAACAACACCGTGGACGGAATGGATATGGAGAACCAGAACAGATATTCCGCCGCCAGTTCCGTCAGATGCCCTTCGGCTCCCAGCAAGGTTACTGCCGTTTCCGGAAAAACAGTCAGCAATATCCCCATGGCAACACTGACAATCGTCAGCATGACTACCGCCTGTGTAACGTTGATATTAGCTATCAGCCGCTTGCCACGCGAGAGGTTGATGGATGCAAGAATGCCTCCCCCCATACCAAACATCAGTCCCAGCCCGGCGGCAATCATAAAAACAGGTGCTGCGATATTCACTGCCGCAATCGCATCGCTGCCTATTCCACGTCCCACGAATATCCCATCGACCACGGTAAACAACGCGGATGACACCATACCCAACAACGTGGGGAAGAGTTGTTTTGTATACAACTTGCCCACACTCATGTTTCTGAAATCCAGATTATCCCTTTGCATATCTCATTGTTTTTAAAAAAGCGGGGCAAAGGTAGGACTCATAAAATTGCTGATACTTAACAAATGGTAATTAAAGCAATTTCTTTATCTTTGTGCTTTAGAATATTATAAATCAACCGGATTATGAAAACTTATCTCAACATTTTCTTTCTGTTCCTGATTCTCTGCACTGCATGCGGAAGTCGTAAAGCATCTGACAATCAAGCAGAAGACATTAAAAGTGACAGCACAAAGACATTTGCCCTGCCCGTTATACCGGCTATGCTGAATACCCCCGAATCACGTGCAGATTATCTGGTGCGCCACTACTGGGAAAATGTGGATTTCGCCGATACCACTTACCTTGACAATCGGGAAGTGATGGAACAGGCGTGGGTGGATTATATAGACATTATGAAGATCGTGCCGGAAGAGACTGCGATTAGCGCCATCAAACAGATGTATAAGGATGCGGGGAAGAATAAAAGGGTTTTCTTCTTCTTCACGGATTTGGCCGAAAAATACCTGTACGACCCGAACTCGCCCATGCGGAACGAAGAACTTTATATTCCGGTGCTGGATGCCATGCTGGAAAGCACCGTGCTGGATGATACGGAGAAGATACTTCCGAAAGGACGCCGGGATTTGGCAGAACAGAACCGTTTGGGAAGACAGGCGGAAGATTTCACCTATACGCTAGTATCGGGAAAGAGTGGTACGCTGTACGGAGTAAAGGCAAACTACACGCTGTTGTTCATCAACAATCCGGGATGCCATGCCTGTGAGGAAGGAATCAAGGAATTGAAACAAGCCCCTGCCATCAATAAGGAATTTGAAGCGGGAAACTTAAAGATACTGTCTGTTTATCCGGATGAAGATAAAGAGGAATGGGAAAGACATCTATCCGATTTCCCGAAGGAGTGGATAAACGGGTATGATAAGAAATTAATGATTAAGGAAAAGAACCTGTATGATTTGAAGGCGATACCTACTTTGTATTTGCTGGATAAGAATAAGAAGGTGTTGCTGAAAGATGCGGTTGTGGGACAGATAGAACAGTATTTGCAACAAAGATAGAAATGGGAATCCCCTTTTCCCGATTTGCCGGTGATGAAACCAGCCAAGGAGAAAAGGGGATTGGAAGAATATATAAGCGCTTCAACACCTCATCTGCTACAGCAAAACCGTATTCAAGCTGTTTCCACGTAAAAATACGTATTCATCTTCCATACCAGACCGTGTGATTCTAATCCAACGATCGCGTCCTTCCAGTTCTGCCATGACCACGGCAATCCGCCCGTCCGGATTTAAAAAGGTGAGCGAAAGTGACGTGCCGTCACCCGAAGTTCTAATATAGCGTGCCTCGGGGACAACAAAATGCGAGACATGCTTCATCAGGTAAAACTCCGGTGTCCAACGATAAGAATGATTCACTGAATCAACTACTACAAGGGAGTTTTGTGCCCATCCCCAACGACTCACCCCTCCTTCGAGCAATGCCATATTCCAGTAATCATACACACTTACACCATTATCAATGAAATGTTTCAGCAAATTCCACGAATGTACCAATCCCTTCCGGTCGTTCTTTCCGTCTCCACATTCCTGTTCGGTTTGCAGTAAGCGCATATGGGGATATTGCGTACGTACAGTAGCTATAGCACCGCGTCCGGCCCATTGAAAGCCCACACCTGAAATGTATTTTTTAGCATGCACATCCTGCAATACCGTATCTACAAGCAATGCATTCGCCCGCTCCACTGTACCGAACATAACCTCTACCCCTTCCTGCTCCATCACAGGTCCAAGATATTGTCCGACAAACCGTGCCAGACTCCGCGCTGTCCAGACACAGCTCGGAAAGACCTGTGCACTATTAAACTCATTCTGAGGCATTACGGCAAAAATGTCAATGCCGGCATCCCGATAGGCACGGATAAATTTCTGAAAGTAAGTGGCATATGCTTGTAAGTGAAGCGAATCCATACGAAACATATCAGAACCTTCATGTCCCTCTTGCGACTCAAGCAATCCATTCCGAAACCTATCATCCCGGCAATTACGCTGATAACGCGAAGCATAATGCCCATTAAGCTTCATCCATGCCGGAGGACACCAAGGAGAAGCCCAAATGCTAAGTTGCGGATTCAGTTTTTGGGCACTAAGGATAAATGGTATCAGCGTTTCCCGATCATGGTCGATAGAGAAATGCTGCATGGCAAAGTCACCCGGAGTTTCGGCATACGAGTACCAGTCTCTGGAAAAGTCATTGGCACCAATGGGCATACGGCAAACTGTAAAGTTTGCCCCATGATCAGGAAGGAACAATTCCGACAGAATATTCTGCCGGTCGGTATCAGAAAGCAATGCCAAAGCATCCCATCCCAATTCGTTGAAACAAGCACCAAAACCCTCAATAACTTGGCAAGTATCTCCTGAATCGATATGAAGCGTAAGGACATCAGCGGCCTGAGAATTCTGCAATGTAGTATCGGCAATGGACTGCCACGGAGAGTCTGCTGTAGTACAGATATGTACGCGGGATACTTTAGAGCAGCCAACCAGCATAGAAAGAGTAGTTATACTCACGATAAGTAGACTTTTTCTCATATTTTCAATCAATTAATAGATAACTAAAATCCATTTAATATATGGGCATTCATTTCTTCTCCTCAAGTGACCGGAAATACATGTCTCCCGACTTCATTGCTTGTTCCCAACGGGAGTCATAGGTCTGATGTCCCGGTGTGCTTTTCATAACGTCCACGGCGTAGACGTTCAGATATGAGCAATGAATGCGTCGGGCGGCATCCATTACTCCCTGCAAAGTCCCGGTATTTGCAGTTTCAGCAGCATGTACCATTTCAAAAAACAGTTTCGTAGTTTTCGCCCAACGTTCAAAAAGTTCTTTCCGCTCGTTATCCCCTTTTTCGTAACTACCCTCCTTTATTCCGTTTTGTCCGACATACATGCCGTGGTCAACCGCACACTGCCCGAAATCCGGAAAGTAATTGGTTCCTTTCAAACTGCCCACATTCAGCGTGACCAAACAAGGGAGGTCGCTGACAATCTCAGCCGTCCGGTTAATCCAATCCAGAACGGTCTCACGCCACAACTCATCCGTATATGTGCGCCCGTCACTGGCTTTTGTAGCTTCATAAACAGCCTTGTAGTCGGGGTCTCTACGATGAATCGTTCCAAATCGATAAGGGTTGGTCTCAGCACCGGGAGTTACGTCTATAAATAAAATGTCCTTATTGGCACCAAAGTGCGAATTAATCTCACAAAGCAACTCCATAGCACATGAACGATAAACCGGATCCCAAAATAAGGGGATTTGAGTGTCACTACCTTCATGGTAGGCATATCTGGCCCCCTCATCCCATACCCATTCAGGAGTCGGTCTACGTGCGGCAGGATTATTCCAATAACCGCTGGTACTCCATATAATGCGTAAAGCGGTTTTCTTTCCGGAACGTGCCCAGCGCTCAATAAACGCATCGGCAGCACTCCAATCATACTTCCCTTTTTCCGGTTCAACCTCACTCCAGATAAGTGTATACAACCCTCCTATGATATAAGGATTATCAATAACCTCTTGCGTCGCTTCTTTACCATAACTGGCAAAATAGAGCATCCCCGCACCTTGGGAAGCCATGCCACTGGAAACACAGCAGCTTAAAAGTAGTACAGATAAAATCAGATATTTCATACTATAATTATCGTTTCAGTTTATTACGCTCTTTCAGTGTCAACGGATATAGCTGGTTCTGCACATGAGACTCATCCATATACTTCAATGCCTTCGCTACCAGTTCCGGGTGGTTACCGGCCAAATCATGGTCTTCAGCAGGATCATTCTTCAAATCATATATTTCTATTTTATCCGTATCGATGTATTTGATTACTTTCCAGTGATCAAATACTACCGATTGCTTGAATTCCTTGCGTGGCCGTATCCGGTCAGAGCATTCGTCAAACTCAAAATAGAGATATTCGTGCTTCTTCAACTGCGACTTTCCAAGCAATGTAGGAGCAAACGAGATGCCATCCGTCTGCTGCGGGATAGGAGCTCCGCCCAACTCACAGATAGTAGGCATCACATCCCAAAAAGCACTAAGCAAGTTCGTTTTTGAACCAGCGGGAATTGTTCCTGTCCAACGGGCAAACATGGACGTATGACATCCGCCCTCATACAAATCACGCTTATAACCACGAAAGTCTCCGGTAGAACGGAAGAAACGGTAATCGTGTCCTTCATTGTGTGCTCCATTATCACTTGCAAAGATAATCATGGTTCGCTCTCCCAAACCTTCCCGGTCCACACATTCCATTATTTCACCTACATATTTATCAAGGCTCATCACCATAGAAGCAAAACAACGCTCCGCCTCAGGCCAGTCATTAGCGGAAACCGGAGTATCAGACTGGTACTCCATAGGTGCATGAACCAAGGAGTAGGCAACATAAAGAAAGAAAGGTTTTGCCTTTTCGCGAACAATAAAATCAAGCGCTCTGTTCGTAACGATCCGGTCCATGTTAACCGGGCGTTCCAGTTGATCTTGTTCAGAAAGATTATAATAGTTCCCATTCTCATACATTGGTTCCACATTCTTCTTTGAGTATTCACTATAAGGTATATGTTCTCCTTGTTCATTCCATAGCAAATCAATCATCACTCCGTGCCGGTTGGGAAAGTCAGCGCTCAACTTACCAAAATGATAATCAAATCCGCGGTGAAAGGGAGTCTGATCTGTCAATTCACCCCCTAAATGCCAACGTCCACACATTCCGGTGACATAATCCGTATTCGTTTTTATCGCTTCGGGCAATGTGATATCGCCCGGACTGATGGGAACCACCCCAACTCCGGGAATGGCCTTATTGCCACGAATTGTACTATGCCCGGTATGTTTGCCTGTCATCAAGCAGCCACGTGACGGTCCTGATACAGGTGCACCGGCATAATGATTGGTAAAGATCATTCCCTCAGCAGCTAAACGGTCAATGTTAGGCGTAGGGATTGTTTTTTGTCCCAGGATTCCCAGATCACCGTAGCCTAAATCATCAGCAAGGATATAAATAATATTGGGCTTCGGCGCCTGAGTCACGGCTTGTCCAGAGCAAGCCGTCATTCCCATAGCAGTAGCACAAGAACTTAAAAGTAAAAGCTTATTCATCGTATATTTTATTTTTTATAAATAGTTATCTGAAGATTTTCTTCCGCGGATTTTGAAGTGGCACGCCATAAACCATTCCCAAGAGCAGATAGTTCCGCTTCATCCGAGTAAGGTGTACCTCCACTTATCCAAAAGTCAATCGAGCCACTCTCATGAAGGGTTAATGACAACCTATCCGAGCCATAATTGATATTTGAGACTGTTACCGGAGAGAGGTATTTATCCGTATTTCCCACAACTGCCCAGCCCTCATGGATAGGAAGCAGCAGGAAGTAGCGATCGGCAAATCCATCAATAGAGAAAGTGAAATCAGCAACCAACCTGCACCCCTCTTTATTTGTATAATCATAAAGATACAATCCCTCTTCAGGTACTTTCCATCGCCCCATATAAGGTTGCAGTAGTGTTCCGGTCAGTTCATAATCTTCTACGCACACTTTCCCTTCTACCCTACACGAATCAGCAGTAAGGTTATATGCCACCACTGCCGCCGCATCATTTTCCAAAGGTGCAGACACCATATAGGCCGTCCTGCTTGTCAACGGACAATCGAATGCCGTCCGTTGCAGTACCGTAGCGGGAGCCAAAGGGCGCAGCAGGCTTCCGTCTTGATAGCACAATGGCCAAACCATCTGTGGCGCAATCCTTTCAGGTGCGTCGGAAAGATAAACCGGGCCACCTGACAAGGCTTTGGAAAGCGCCATTATGCGGCCACAAACATCATCGGAACTATGAAACATATCATGATCTCCCCACACCGTCGGGCACATGTATAATGCATTGCCATATGATTGGCGCAAATGTTCTTTCGCCATGAAAAGATTATTCAATTTATAATCGATACTCGTTCGTGTGACATTTACATTATAAGTATTTTGCAATACGACATTATTCATAGCCATACAATTGATAACAGCATCATTAAAGCGTTCATGGGCTATGTTGTCTACCACACGGGAAGTATTAAATGCTCCCCTCGCCCCATTCTCGCTGAAACGTTGCATATAAAGATTTGCCGCCTGCCAGTCCAGTTTTAGAAAATCAAAACCATCATCTGCAGAACGTCCCAAAAAGGCAGAATATACCCGCCGAATTGAGGCCATATCATTCTTGGGCAACACATAGCCTGTTCTCTCGATAGTCCTCAGGCAATTGTTCACATCCGCATCGAAATCATTATCAACTGAAAAGCCGCCCCAATACCCGTTGAAATTGTGCCACACCCCCATCCATCGCAACCGTTCCGGCTCACGCATTTTAAGCAATTCCCTAAAACCTTCCGGAAACTTATCATTAGGAGAAAAACTGGATAAAACACCCTTGGAACGATCGACATCTGAAGTTCTAAAAGACAAATGTCCATCGTCTATAATCGCGTATCGGACAGGCAACGGCACTTGCTTCAGTTTGCGGATTTCAGTAAATAACAGTTCTGCACTAATATCCTTTTTATACTCTTCCCACGTACACCAGCCTAAATACTGAAACATTTCGGGAAAGCACTTCTCATATCTCAAACGAAAAGTTTTAGCATAGGCGGTATCCCGTCTGAGGTTATCAAACAACTGATAGGCAGACTCATTCAGATTTTCACCCAACGCCCATGCAATTACGGGGCACTCAGCGGTAACAGGTTCCGTTCCATAATTAGCAACTTGCAATTCCAGTTCACCTTCCTCATTCACATAAAACCACGCCACAACATCGGGTCCTGCCAGGGGTAAAACGGAAAGATATCGCCCGTCACACAACATCAACTGCAAAAAACATCCATGACGTGAAACAAACCGTGTCTTTCCCCGGAATCCAATATTCTTAAACTGCGGATACAGATTGTCATCCACTCCATAGGCAGGTTGCACAAACAAGTCTGTCAATGTCTCCGGCGTGAAAAACCAAGGTAGAACCCTATTTCCATTCACCTGCCAATAATCATAAAAAGAATCCTGAGCCGAGTAAATTCCCTTTAAATAATCAGGTAACATCACTCGATAGGTACATAGCACACCTGTAGAATCAGGTAGCTGTTCTGTAAGGGTGATTCTAATTACGCCTGAATCTGCGGAATTACGCAAGTCGATCTTATCTAAACCGCCTTTACAGGAAGTCAGCAAACAGAAACTGGTAATCAGAATATTACATATAAACAGATCATATTTCATGCTTTATCAGTATTTTAATGGTTTTTGCCAAGGCACTGAACCGGACACCCGGTAATGATCGATCATGCCTCGATACAACTTCGTGTACATATCATCCTTTTTCATGGAATGTGATTCACACGAGTCTTTTTCTAAATCAAAGTATTCGAGCGCATCAAACGAACGATTCTGCAATAGCTTATAGTTTTTATAACGAACAGCATTCTGTGTTTTACCTCCTAACTCAGCATGTTCGCGTCGCACCCAAAATATCATCCGGTCATCCGTACACTGCTTTTCACCAAGAAATAGAGGTAACAGTGAAATACCGTCAATCCGGTGGTTTACAGGTATACTCACCAAATCACACAACGTTGGAAAGATATCAGACATGATTACTAAATCGTCTATACTCCTCGGTTTCAGATGGTTTCTCCAATAAACTGCACAGGGGACTTTGATACCCCCCTCGTACATATCTCCTTTTGAGCCACGCACAGGACCATTATTAGCTTCTGCACCGGCATCTCCACCGTTGTCAGAACAGAATATAATTAATGTATTATCAAGTTGACCCGACTCTTCAAGCGCCTTGTAAACTCTCCCTATATTATAATCCAGATGTTCTATCAATGCAACCAATTTAGCACGCTTCTCCGATATTCCCGGCTCTCTTTCACGAACCCTTTCCAACCACTCCGTTGGAGGTTGCAAGGGTACATGCGGAGCATTATAAGCCAGATAAAGAAAAAATGGAACTTTACTCTTACGCATAGTATCGAAATAATCCAATGCCCAAGATGAAAACAAATCAGTAGCATGCCCTGTAGGCTCAATCACCTCCTCATTGAGGCGCATATAATTGTGTCCGCGACGCAGATGAGTATAATAATTATCCATCATATCTCCCAAAAAACCATGAAAAAAGTCAAAACCACGACTATTAGGCAGATTAGGTTCTTCAAGTCCTAAGTGCCATTTCCCAATAATAGCAGTGTTATACTCGGCTTTCTTCATCATTTGAGGTAATAATATAGCTTCAGGAGATAAGTATCCCCAGCTTGCTGTTGTTTCCGTACGAATAACACCGGGGACTCCAACCATATCAGGATAACAACCAGTGAGCAACCCTGCCCTGCTCGGTGAAGACACCGAAGAATTCGCATAGAAATTATTTAAACGAACACCATCAGAGAATAACTTATCAATATTAGGAGTTTGAAGATCTCTGGCATATTGACAGGAGAGATCCCCCAAACCTAAATCATCAACCATAATCAATAATATATTCGGCTTCTGTTCATCAAGCTTTTGCGGTGAACTTGCATGGGCTACGGAAGATATGGCAACCCCGCCAACTGCAAATAATAAAGGTATCGACTTCATTGTTTTAATAACCATAGTTTTGAATTATAATACCATTGGAAATAGTCACCTCCCGGGATGGAATAGGTAAGAAGATACTGTATTCTTCAAACATGCGTCTCATATATAGGTATTTAACCTCATCATAATCAGAAACATTCACATTTTCTAAAAGCTCAGCACTCCAACCTGAACGTATCATATCAACTTTACGGATTCCCTCGCCCACAAACTCCAGCATACGTTCTTGTAACAAAGCAAGACGGAATTTTTCAAGTTCTGTTTGTGGCGTGATTCCCAGAATCGGTTTTAGTACTGCAGGATCATCCAAATTTTCCCTATTCAAATCAGGCAAAATATTAGCATCGGCAGCCCGCCGTCTAACGTAGTTTATCATACGGTATGCATCAACAGTGGGACCGTTATTTAACTCTGCATCTGCTTCCGCCCAAATCAAATAAATTTCAGCAAGACGGAGTACTACAAAATTATGAGGATGTTCCTGATTGGGGTAATCCTTTACCTTCTCCACAGCATATTTTCCTATATTATAAGTCTTATCAGTTGCCAGTGGAGGCCACAGCGTTCCATTTCCTTTATATTTGAAACTCGTGATATTTTTGTACTTACGCATATCACAATTAGCTTTCGTTGCCGGTGTTGGAAAGTTCTCTCCTATTGTTTTTCCACCAAACGGCATATAAGTATTAGCAATATTTCCTGTAGGTATAGCCCAGTTCCATGAATCCGGTCCCGAAATTCGTCCAACCCATCCGCCTTCCGATTGTGAAAATCCATATTGGAACTGAACATCAAAAATTACTTCAACCGTATTTTCATAAGGATAGAAGCTCTGTTCATAGGGCATGGATAACAATGCGTCTTCTGAAGAGAAACCTTCCTTTATTACTTTATCAGCATAAGTTTTGGCCTGCGTAAATAACTCTTTTTCCATATTACGGGCCCATTCATAGGAATTAATGCCACCTTCTAATGCCAATTCACCAGTTATTCCGGCATATTTACCCATGGTTGCAGCGGTTAAACTTGCACGAGCCAACAACGCAGCCGCAGCAACACTTGTTGCACGGCCAAACTCCTTCTCGACCGCAAAACTCTTAGGAAGTGTTGCATACGCATCTTTCAAATCCTGAAATATCTGCTCATACACTTTTTCTGTCGATGAACGGGGTAGTACAGTCCCAACTCTCTCAGAACCGGGTAATGTAGTGCAAACCACTCCGCCATAAAGCGATACCAAATTATAATAACACAAGGCACGCAAGAATTTAGCTTCTGCCACATATTGTTTAATTGCTGAATTTGGCTCACTAAGCTTATCTGCATTAAAAATTAGAGCATTAGCCTGATTAATCATAGCATACTGTCCTGCATACACAGATTTCACAATCGTATTCTGTCCGGTTGATTTACATTTATCCAGCTCCTCCAAAAACAGTTGTTTAGATGCTCCTGCCGCAGAAGAACACATTTCATCAGTTGCCAGTTCGCCCAATAAAGGAACACCTCCATTGTAATTGCATAGATAATTCAAAATGCCTCCGTCCATGATTGGCAAACTACGTGCCCCGAGCATATCATATACTCCCATCAGGGCCATTTCATAATCCGCCGTTTTTTTGTAAAGTTGATCTTTACTCAATGAAGTAGTCACTTTCTCATCCAGAAAAGACGTTTCACAAGATACTGACAGTATCAGGAATGTCAGCAATAAAACTTGATTTAATAATTTATTTTTCATAATTCTATTGTGCTTTAAATTAGAAACTAAGTGATATTCCAGTAATAATAGTCCTTGAACTCGGATAAGTGAAACGATAAAAACCGCCCATAATCGGATTGTTGGACGCCACCTCCGGGTCATACCATTTGAATTTGGTAAAAGTGAACAAATTCTGACCAGTCAGATAAATGCGAGCCTTACTAATGCCAACAGAGTTCAACCATTGCGTAGGAATAGTATAGCCAATAGTCAGATCTTTGATTTTCAGATAAGAGCCATCCTCAACCACCATACTGGATGCTACGGACTTATAAGAATCAATGGTATAGTCAGGCCATACATTACTATCCCGGTAGGGTCTCCATGCATTGTCATAAATATCTTGCAGAATATTTCTTGTATCATATCCCTGAAGGGGGAAATAATTGGCTACGAGAAATTTATTCCCATAAGAGAATTGCATAAAAAGATTAATATCAAAACCTTTAAACTCGAATTTATTGACAAATCCTCCAAAGAACTTAGGATCGCTGTTTCCTATATAAGTCCGGTCTTCAGGCGTCACATTATTATCTTCTCCAACAATATCACGAAACTTAGCACTGCCGGGTAATGGGATTCCGCCTGCATATTTGGGTTGTCCATCCATCAATACCGCTTTTTCCGATCCACTCTTAATACGTTCATAGATAGCAGTACATTGTTCTTTAGAAACCAGGCCCTTTGACGGATCCTGATCGATATAGAAGTTTTTATAATCACCGTATGTGTAAACACCATCGTAGATAAAACCATACATTGTACCAACAGGCTGCCCCGGTTGAAGGATAAATGCTTCATTATAGAGATTTCCACCATTAAAGGTTAATGCAGCATTATCACCTAAATTTAAAACTTTATTCCGATTAAAGGAAAGGTTGAAAGAAGATGTCCATGAGAAATTGCGATGTGACACATTGACCGTATTCAGTACAAATTCAATACCTTTATTTTCAAGACTACCGGAATTATACATCATAGAAGCAAATCCCATGCTATAGTCCAGTGGCTTAGAAAGTAACAAATCAAACGTTTTCTTGAAATAAGCATCTACAGACAAAGTTATTCTATTGCGAAGCAAACCCAAATCCAAGCCCACATTGTATTGCTCAGTAGTCTCCCATGTTAAATCCGGGTTAGCTATTGACTGAACAATAATACCAGGTTTTAGTGCAGAAGAGGGTTTCATTCCACCAGACTGATTAAACGAATAATACACATTCGCATAAACTTCCTGGCTGCTATAAGGAGGAATACCTTGATTACCTGTACGCCCATAACTTAACCGAAGTTTCAGATCTTCAATTGCTTCCAGAGATTTCATGAATGATTCTTTTTTCATATTCCAAGCTAATGCAACAGAAGGAAAGTAGGAGAATTTCTTGCCCTTCGGGAATTTACTTGAACCATCAGAACGAACACTGGCCGTGAAAAGATACTTCCCCTTATACGAGTAATTGATACGCCCCAGATAAGACACCAATGTACTGCTGAATTCTGACACAACCGGAGCCATAGTAGACAAGCCATGTCCCACATTACCTCCAGGCAACGAAGCAAAAACATCCATATAATCACGAGTTTCAATAGAAAAGTTCCGCCCTGTTTGTTTTTCCATCGTATAGCCAAGTATCGCATTAATACTATGATCTTTATGAATAACCGTACTGTAAGTTAGTAGGTTCTCCCAAGACCAGTTTCTTCGTTTTGCCCAAGCATTAGTTCCCCGACCATTAGTTGCCGCGCCAGCCGCAATGGAAGCCGGATAAAAAATATTCTTATCTGTTTTGGTGTCATCCAGATTATAAGAAGTTTTAAAAAGCAGCCCCTTCATAAATTCATACTCTGCATACGTATTGATTATCATTCGAGTATTATTTAATGTGTTCCGAACCTGCTGCACATAATCCTTTGGATTTGACTGCATATTATAATCATCACTCAATTCACCACTTTCTGCCAAATCTGTTTCGTTCGAACGATAATTTACCGGACGATAAGTGAGTGCTTGCTGAAACACATCGGCTCCTGCATCTTTTGAGCCCCCAGAAGGTACCCCATCTTGTGTGAAAGCTGCATAACTGAGATTTACACCTACTTTAATACGTTTACCAATATTCTGATCAATGCGGGAACGAATTGTAAAACGATTGAAACCGGAATTGTCAACCGTACCTTGCTGATCGGTATAAGCAGCACTCAACGCGTATTTTGTACTTTCTGTACCACCACGAACACCGACATTATAATCTTGTGTGATTGCAGTCTTAAAAAGAGCATCCTGCCAATTTTGGGAAGGAGTATTCATCAGCGAATCATATTTTTCTATATATGTGTTATCCTTACGTTCATGTGCCATATAATTCAAATAATCCGTTCCATTCAAAACGTCAATCTTCTTAGAAACATTGCTAAAGCCTACACTCGCTCCAAATGTAACTACGGGTTTTCCAACCATTCCCGACTTAGTTGTAATCAAAACAACGCCATTTGCACCACGAGAACCATAAATAGCCGTAGCAGACGCATCCTTCAAAATTTCAATGGAATGAATATCATTAGGATTGATGGAAGAGAGCGGATTCACAACGGCCGAACTAAGCCCGTCAATATTACCAACTCCTGTTCCGGCATCCTTCGTTATGGGCGCCCCATCAATCACATAAAGAGGTTCGCTATCCGAATTAATAGAACCGGTACCACGAATTTGAATACTAATACCAGCACCAGGTTCTCCACTCGTATTGGTTATGTTTACACCAGCCATACGCCCTGCCATGGACTGGTCAAGAGAAAGCATATGGGCATTACCGACATCGCTCCCTTTCATCGTAGAAACAGAGCCCGTCAAATCACTCTTCCGGACTGTCCCATAGCCTATCACAACCACTTCATCTATTTGTGTCTGGTCTTCTTCCAACAGAATATCCAAGTTCACCGGAGTCGAGCTTATGACTTTAACTTCCTTAGTCTTCATCCCCAAAAAAGAAACAGCCAATGTAGCAGGAACAGTATTCAAAGTTAAGGAGAAACGTCCTTCCATATCCGTTACTGTTCCTGTATTCATACCCTTAATAAGAACAGTAGCTCCAGCAATGGGTTCTTTGTCAGATGCCAAACGAACCAAACCTTGTACTTTTACTTGCGCTTGCACAGTAAAGCCACACATCAAGAACAAAAAGCATAGTATTAAGAAACTTCTCATAGCATTTAGAATATAATTTTAAATTAAACAATAGGTTGATTTCTGCACAAAAGTAAGCGCTCCTCCCATAGCACACCCGCTCAAAAGTACCTTTTCTTTGCTCAAATCAACCATCGGATTAAAAATATAAAAAACCGAATATATCTATATAAAATAAATAAGTAACTTGCCCCACATAACCATTAAATCTATCATGTACATGATATCAAAAATACTAAAATTTATCTGGCTATTATCATTTATATCTCTTTCGATTCACATATCTGCAAAAGAGACAGATTTCTATAGCCTAAATTCCCGTTTGCAAATCATCTCTGTAAACGAAGGATTACCACAACAAGCGGTAACTTCCATCACCCAAGATAAAAAAGGATTCATGTGGTTGGGTACCTATGACGGACTATGCCGTTATGACGGATATACCTGTAACAATTATCATCACATCAGTGGAGATACAACATCACTAAGCAACAACAGAGTCATTTCTACATTCGAAGATTCCAAAGGAAACATATGGATAGGAACAGAAGGTACCCCTTGCTTAAATCTATATAACTATGATGATGACACATTCAGTATCCCCGAAGGACAAATATGGACAGACTGCAGAGCTTTGACGGAAGGAACTGACGGGGTCATTTGGATAGGCACTTCCAATGGGCTTTTCTTCTTCAATATCCCAGATAAAAGCAAAAGAATTATTCCACATAAAACAGAAATAGCCAGTCTAAATAATACTATTATAAAGAAGATAGTGCACTCTTCCGATAAGCAATTATGGATACTCACTTCAGAAGAAATAATCTGCCTGGATGAAGATAGGAATTTGGTAGAGCGTCATCAGGATGATTTTATACGTACCGCACAAGACATATATTGCGATTCGACCTCCTCTATCCTAGTTTCACATCCACAAGGGCTATACATAAAAGAACAGAATGAGATGTATTTCTATAAAACGGAAATCGCCAATCCGCTAACCACCATCACCCAATTAAAGGAGAACGTATATATAGCGGGGACAGAAGGTGACGGAATCATTCTCATCAACAAAGACGATGGAGAAAGGAAATACTCAATTCTATCTCCCGCTCTAAATTCTCATTCCTTCTTCAGTTCCAATCTGATTAGAAACTTCTATGTAGATAAATCTAAGTGCTTATGGATAGGATCAGGACATGGCGGAATAGCGATAATGAACCTTAATTCCAAGCATTTCCGTACACTAAAAATGCCCAATCGGGAAGCACGCCCCCTAATCCGTTCTATTTTAAAAGATTCGCAAAACAGATTATGGATTGGCATCAAATTAGGTGGGGTCTATATGTTGGAAAATGATAGTTATACAGAACTTAATATTGATAGAAAACAGAATTTCAATGCCATATTTGAAGATGCGGAATACAATATCTGGATTTGTACCAATCGTAACGTTTACATCTATCGTAATAAACGTTTATACAATTTATTAGATATAAATGGCATTCCACACGACATTTATGAAAAAATACACTCCGCCAGTGCAATTATACAAGATAATCAAGGTGCAATTTGGATAGGTGGCACAGGTCATTTACTTCGTTTAAAGAATTTATTTAAACCAGATTTCCAATTCCACTATTTTGAAACACCCTATACACAAGATATCTTTTGCATGAAAAAAGATATAAAAGGAAATTTATGGTTTGGTTCCCGCTCCAAAGGGATTTATATATTAAACCTTGACAGACAATCCAACATTACTGATTATAAGATAATCACAACCAAAGATTCTCCCATTAAAAGTAATCAAGTGTGGAGTATATGCCCTTCAAGTGAAGGACAATACGTATGGATTGCAACAGATTCCGGGATGAGTTGTATTGATTTAATAAATCGAACGATTTTAAATATAGACACTTCTCCAAAATTATCCAATAGTAAAATAATGAATATTATAGAAGATGACAAAGGAGAATTATGGTTAAACACCAGTCAGGGGTTATTACGTTATAACCCAACAACCAACTATTATCGGGAATATTATTATAATGATGGGCTTTGTAGTAACGCTACAACTGAAGCCAGCTTCTTTGATGATAAAAATAACACTCTATATATCGGCACTATCAATGGCATTACATATTTCAATCCACAAGAAATAAAGGATAATGTTTATACTGCCGCTCCACAAATAACGAGCCTGACAATTAACAATTTCTATGAGAAGTCCCAAAACAGTCAACTGATTTCAAACTCTCATAAAAAGAATCTTCTCACGAAAAACCAAATAACAATTGATCATCATAACAACAACTTCACCCTTAATTTCCTGGCACCTGATTTTCAAAATCCAGCACGAGTTTACTATGCTTACATACTGGAAGGAGCAGATTCTGAATGGCATTATTCCACCGCCCAAAATAGAAGTGCGAGCTATAATCAGTTACGGGCGGGAATTTATACCTTCAGAGTTCGTGCTGCAAATTGTGATGGTATATGGAGTAATACAGAGCGAAGTATTTCAATTAAAGTGGAACCTGCCCCTTGGAATACATGGTGGGCCTATACACTTTACGTTCTAACCATAATTGGTATTATTCTCATTATCTTCAGGTATTATGCAATTCAATACAAACTTAAAAAAGATATTCAAATAGAACATATCCAGCGAGAACATGAACGGATACTAAATGATACCAAACTAAAATTCCACACAAACATTTCACATGAGATACGTACAGCCCTGACTCTCATATCAGCGCCACTAAACGATGTATTACTCAATAATGATCCGTCATCAAATTCTACAAAACTCAATATCATCCAGCGTAATGTAGAACATTTGAATAACCTTGTATACCAATTTCTAGACTTACGCAAAATTGATAAGGAGGCTGTGCCATTGCAGGTAAAGAAGATAAATATTGTCTTCATCATTAAGGATATTTTCATCAGATTTGAAGAAGCTGCCAGCCTACATAAGATTGACTTTAATTTATTATATGAAACATCAGATATTATAGGGTATTTTGATCAGGATAAAGTCATCAAAATTATCAGTAACCTCATATCGAATGCCTTAAAGTTTACTCCGGAAGAAGGTTGCGTCACAGTTTTTGTTACACAAGACAAAGAATGGGTGGAATTGGCGGTAGAAGATACCGGATGTGGAATTGCTCCGGATGAGATTGAACACATCTTTGACCGTTACTATCAAAACAAACAATGGCAAAATTCTGGTATGGGAATCGGGCTTGCACTGGTTCAGCACTTAGTAACGCTACATAAAGGAACCATTTCAGTAAAAAATCTTCCAACCGAAGGTGGTACTATTTTTTCCGTAAAATTACCATTAGGGGAGGAATACTACACAGAAGATGAGCTTATTATCGAAGAGCAGGCATCATCTATACCAGAAGATGTTTTTTATTTTGAAAGCAAATTCACAATTATGATTGTAGAAGATAATCAGGATATGCGTGAGTACCTCTATCTGAATCTGACTAAAAAATATAATGTTATTACCGCTTGCAATGTAGATACCGCCATGGATAAAATTCAAAAACATATCCCCGATTTAATTTTACTTGATATCATGTTACAAGAAAAGAGCGGATTAGAGTTATGCACCATGCTAAAGGGGAATTTAATAACAAACCACATTCCTATTTTAATTTTATCCGCCAAAGCCAGTCAAGAGGATATTGAATTGGGATATAGCAAAGGAGCTGAAGATTATATTCTAAAGCCGTTCTCTATCGAAGTACTTTTAATGAAAATAAGCAATATTATCCTATATCGGCAAAAGCCCAGTATACAAGGCAGTACGCCTACCGAAATTGAGCATTCTCAAATTACAACAAATCCTTTTATGGACAAATTATTGGAAATTATACAAGAGAATATACATAATTCCGAATTTGGAGTCGGAACAATATGCGAAAATCTGAATATCAGCCATACCCAATTATATCGTAAAATAAAGGCAACAACTAATCTCTCAATCAATGCCTTGATTCGGGACTATAGAATGAAACAAGCTTACAAATTACTTCAAGATAAAAATTACAACATTTCGGAAGTTATGTATCAGGTTGGTATCAACAGCAACTCTTACTTTACTAAAACATTCCGTGAATACTATGGTATATTACCTTCAGAGTACATAAAAAAAAGAAATAACAACTAATACATTAATCAGACTCATCATGAATAAAAAAATCATTTATCTCATTCTTGCACTGGTATTCAGTTTCAATGTCCAAGGACAAACTCTAAACAAGGAAAGCAAACCTTTCATTGGAGCACAGATTTTTATTGAGCCCGGACAAACTGACAAACAAATAGAAGAATGGTTTGCCCTTATGCAAAAGAGCGGAATGGAAGTATGCCGTATCCGCATGTTTGGTCTTTACATGAAAACCAAAGACGGTAACTGGGATTTTTCCCTTTTCGACCGCGCTTTCCGTCTCGCAGAGAAATATAACATCAAGGTTTACGCAACTCTCTTTCCTGAAACAGATTTCTCTGATGTAGGAGGGTTTAAATTCCCCCATACCAATGTGCATCAGATGGAAGTAGCGGAATATATACGTCAGGTAGTGACGCACTTCTCTAAATATTCATGTCTAACCGCATGGGTGCTAATCAATGAACCCGGAACACCTAATTTACCATTTGATGAACCATTTACCCAAGATAAATATGCAAAATGGAAAGAAGAACACTCTTTTTCTGCCTATAACCCTCAAGGATATCCTATTTTGAATTTCGAAAAAGAAAAATTCATTGTGGAATACCACAATTGGTATCTCGGTTGGCTGGCAGAACAAGTACAACGATACGATACACACCATGATTTACATGTAAATCCACATAATATCTTCAAACTTTCGAGTTATTATGACTTCCCGACATGGAGAAAATTCCTTCATTCATTAGGGGGATCGGCACACGCAAGCTGGCATTTCACCTATTTCCCACGAGAACGTTATACAGTAGCCATGTCTGCAAATGCCGAGCTAATCCGTGCAGGGGCAGGAGAACTGCCCTGGCTTATGACTGAATTACAAGGTGGTAATAACATATATAGCGGTGCCATCCCTATGTGTCCTACTGCCGAAGAAATCACACAATGGTTATGGATAAATCTGGCATCCGAAGCTAAAGGTGAGATTTTCTGGAGTTTCAATGCACGGGCAACAGGAGCTGAAGCAGGTGAATGGGCCATGATTAACTTTAATGGTGAAGCATCCGACCGCCTCAAAGCAGCGGCTGATGTAGCAAAATTCATTCATACTCACGAGAAACAAATGGCAAAGATACGCACAGCAGAAAGTGGTATAACAATTTTGTATAATCGCACATCCATGTGGACGGAAGCCATACAAAATCAAGGTAAGCCGGGGTATGCGGGACGTGGTGAGGGAGTAATGTGTTCAGCCATATCATATTTTGAAGTTTTATCGGAAATGGGGCTTCAAAGTAAATTTTGCGAATTTGGTGAATATGATTTCACACATGAAAACTACAAAGACCAAGTTATCATACTATCTCACCAAATTTCATTAAGCGCTAAAGAAATTACTAACTTAGAACAGTTTGTCCAAAAAGGAGGTACATTATTAGTAGATGGACTCACCGGATTTTACGATGATACAGCCCATTGCACAATGGTCAGCGGTTTTACACTCGAAAAATTATTCGGAGCACGCCCACTGGAGTTTAAGATGACAAACAATTCATTCAGTCTGGATATTGATGGGCTTTCACTTCCGGGATATTTATGGCGTGGTACTCTAACATTAAGCAACGCAACCAGTATTGGGACATTTGGCAATGAGATAACAGGAGCAGTCAATCACTTTGGAAATGGTCGAGTCGTGTGGATACCTACTCCATTAGGCTTAGGGGCGCGGCAAACCGGAAGTTATGCAGAATTAGCAAAATGGATTACTCGTCAACTTCCACTTGGCATTTTCAATAAAACTCCGTATTTCACCAAACATGAATCAGGAATGCTAATGAAAAGTTTCCAGATTGAAGAAAAATATTATTCATTAATAATCAATAAAACAGATATTGAACGAACTATATCTATAGAGGGAACAAGCCTAAAAGAAGCAAAAGTCTGGTTTGCCGATAAAGCAGTAAAAGCCGCAGGACAGCAGATAACCATAGCACCGGAAGGAACAGTCGTTGTCTGTTGGAATAGTATTTAAATCACTATTTTTCATGTTGGCGAGAGGAATAGAAAAGAATCTGTCTGATTTCCCAAAAAGTGGATAAACTAAATGACAAGAAGGTGTTGCTGAAAGATGCCACAGTGATGCAGATAGAACAGTATTTGCAACAGCAAAAATAATGAAATCCCCTTTTACCACTTCGCCGGAATCAGTCCGGAAAGGATAAAAGGGGATGATGAAACGAAAGAAGAGAGAGTTTTTTATTCTCTACCGCCTCCCAGAGCCTGATAGAGATTAATAATTCCCTGTATTTCATTGAAACGGTCGGCTATCTGCGTCAATTGGGCAGAAAGCAAAGACTGCTGAGCGGTGAGTACTTCCAGATAAGTGGAGTTACCATGCTTCATCAGTAATTGGGTGCTGCGTACGGCGGTTTCCAGAGAAGTGATCTGTCCGTCACGCAACTCCGTTTTGCCACGGGCCACTTGCACTTGCGTAAGAGCGTTGTTCACCTCACTACCTGCATTCAGCAAAGCTTGCTGGAAAGAAAGTTTAGCTTCTTCCTGCTGAGCTTTGGCTATTTTCAATTGTGCCATGTTCAGACCTTTATTGAATAAAGGTTGCGTCAGCGAACCGACAGCAGACAGCAACAGCTTTCCGGGATTGATAATCATACTTCCGGCAGAGTTGGTCCAGCCGGCCGTGCCTCCCAATGTGATGGACGGATAGAATGCCGAACGGGCAGCATTAGTACCATAGAAAGCCTGTGCCAAAGAAAGTTCCGCACTCTTTACATCGGGACGACGGGAGAGCAACTGCAAAGGAACGCCAACGGCAAGTTCTTCCGGAAAGTCCTGTCCTTCCAATTTTCCCCGTTCAATGGCACCAGGCACATCGCCCAATAGGATGGAAAGAGAGTTCTCTACTTCACGAATCTGCTGCCGGATGTCGAGCAAAGAAGCCTCCACCATGTAGCAATTTGCTTCGGTCTGGGCCACTCCAGCCTCATCCGTCATACCCGCAGCTTTCATGGCCCGCATGGTCTTCACGCTTTCGCGCCACTTCACGGCGGTTTCAGCAGAGACGTTGTATTGGGCATCGAGCATTAATAAGGTATAATACATATTGGCCACATTGGCTATCAACGATGTGGTGACGGCTTGTTCATACTCCAGACTCTGGAGATAAAGGGCTTTCGCACGACGTTTCGCATTGGTCAGTTTGCCGAAAATATCAATCTCCCAACTGGCGGATGCAATGCCGGTGTACGTCCAGGAGCCTTTGGATTTATCGAAACTGCTGACACCACCTTGCGGGGTCAGCATAAACGAAGGCAAGTACGCCAGGCGGGCGGAAGAAAGAGTGGCTTCCGCCTCTTTGATGCGCCAGTGAGCGGACTGCAAGTCGGTGTTGCCTTGCAGAGCGTGCTCGATGAGAGATTGCAGTTGCGGGTCAGTGAACAACTCGCGCCAGGAGAGGGAGGCGATAGAGGTGGTATCTTCCACCGCTACATCCTGCCCGTAAAGTCCGTCGGTCTTGACTTCAGGACGTTCATATTTGGTATAGATACCGCAGCTACTTAACAGACAGCTTGCGACAGCTAAAGTGATGATTTGTTTCTTCATTATTTATATTGTTTATTTCACTTATGTGATTCCTCTATTTCTTTCTTGCTCACTTCCATCTCCTCTTCAATCTGCCAATCGCGTGTCGGCATAGATTGCGCCGGACGAAGACGTTCCTGCAGCCACTGGAAGGTGACGAACAGAGCCGGGACGATAAAGAGCAATGCCAATGTGCCGATAGTCATACCACCTACTACACCTGTACCCAACGAACGGTTACCGTTAGCACCTACTCCGGTAGCCACTACCAGCGGGAATAAACCGAAAATCATCGTCAGCGCCGTCATCAGGATAGGACGCAGACGAGCCTTGGCCGCACTGACTGCAGAAGCGATCAGCCCCATGCCTGCCTTACGACGTTCGGCAGCATACTCCGTCAGTAGAATGGCAGTCTTGGCAAGCAAACCTATCAACATAATCAAACCTGTCTGCAAGTAGATGTTATTCTCCAGCCCCGCCATCTTAGCGAACAAGAAAGTACCCATCAATCCCACCGGAACGGCAAGAATCACCGCAAACGGAACAATGAAACTTTCATAGAGCGCACTCAGAATCAGGTAAATCATCAGAATACATATAGCGAAGATTATCACCGTCGTACCGCTTTGCTGGTTTTCCTCACGCGTGATGCCACCGAAGTCGTAACCGTAACCTTTCGGAAGACTTATCTCCGCTGTTTCTTTCACGGCACGGATAGCGTCACCCGTACTATATCCCTCGGCAGGCATGGCATTCACCGCAATGGAGTTGTACATATTGAAACGGCTCAGCGTCTCGGCGCCATACGTACGTGTTAGTGTAACAAACTGACTCAGTGGGGCCATCTCACCATTTGCCATGCGCACAAAGGCGTTATCCAATGAGCTTTCATCCATACGATACTGCGGGTCGGCCTGAATCATCACCTTATATACTTTAGAGAAACGGTTGAAATTGGACACATACTGTCCGCCGTAGTAGCCCGACAGCGTGGAGAGCACCGCATCGGAAGTGATGCCGGCACGTTTGCACTTGGCAGCGTCCACCTCTACCATCCACTGCGGATAGCGCACGTCGAAAGTAGAATAGGCCATAGAGATTTCGGGACGCTGGTTCAAGGCGCCCAGATATTGCTGGGTGGTCTGGAAGAATGTATTCACATCCGTACCCAACTTATCCTGCACATTCAGGTCGAGAGCGTTACCCATACCGTAACCCGGAATCATACCCGGAGCAATGGCGAATACCGTAGCATCCTTGATGTCCGCCGTGCGGGCATAAATCTGTCCGATGACCGCCTGTACCTGGTCTTCTTTCTTCGTACGTTCATCCCAGGGTTTCAGCTTCACCACAATCATACCGAAAGAGTTTCCCTGTCCGGACAACAAGCCGTAACCGGTCACCTTTTGAATATGCAGTTTCTGCGGAATACCTTCCAAGCGTTCTTCAATGCGGAGCATGATGTCGTCTGTAGTCTTCAGAGAACTACCCGGAGCCGTGCTTACATTGACAAACAGTACCCCCTGGTCCTCATCGGGCACGAGACTGGTCTTTGTAGAGTTCATCAGAACCACCAGCAACACCACCGAGCAAGCCAGCAACGACCACGACAGCCAACGGCGTTTGATAAAGAACAACACCGCACCTTTATACTTCTCAACCACCACATCAAAAGCCGCATTGAATGCCCTGCGGAAACGTGCAGCGAAATTATTCTTCTGTGTGCCGTCTTCATTAATATAAGGTCTCAGCAACAGGGCGCAAAGTGCCGGGCTCAGTGTCAAAGCGTTAATGGCCGAGATACCTACAGCAACCGCCATCGTCAATCCGAACTGAGTGTAGAACGTACCGGACGTGCCACTCATAAACGATACAGGAATAAACACCGCCATAAATACCAGCGAAGAGGTGATAACCGCATTACTGATACCCTTCATTGCGTCGATACTTGCCATATAGGAAGACTTGTAACCTACGTCGAAGCGCGACTGTACCGCCTCGACGACGACTATGGCATCATCTACCACCGTACCAATCACAAGCACCAGGGCGAAGAGCGTTATCAGGTTGATACTAAATCCTGCCACCGCCATAAAAGCAAACGTACCAATCAGCGAAACAACAATACCTACCAGCGGAATCAGCGTAGAACGGATGTCTTGCAAAAAAATATACACCACCAAGATAACGAGAATGATAGCCTCTATCAGCGTTTTCACCACCTCATGGATAGAAGCGAAAAGGAAGTCGTTGGAGCTCATCATCTGCGTGAGTTCTATGCCTTTCGGCAGGTCCTTGCGTACTTCATCCAGCAATTTGTCGATGTTCTGGTTCACTTCCGTTGCATTGGAACCGGCCGTCTGGAACACCATACAGGATACACCGTTGTGCCCGTCCATGCCGCCTTTGTAGGCATAGCTGTCCTTACCTAGCTCAATGTCCGCTATATCTTTCAGTTTCAGCACTTCGCCATCTTCAGTAGAACGGATAACAATTTCACCAAATTCCTCCGGCGTGATGAGACGGCCTTTATACTTCATGGTATACTGGTAAGTCTCGTCCGAGTTCTCTCCGAACGAACCGGTAGCCGATTCGATATTCTGCTCGGCAAGCACTGCCGACACATCCGACGGAATCAGTTTGTATTGCGCCATCACATCGGGTTTCATCCAGACACGCATACTGTAGTCACCACCCATAATCATCATATCTCCCACACCGGAAATACGGAGTATCTGCGGTTTCAGGTTGATACTGATATAGTTGGACAGGAAGTTTTCATCGTAAGAGTCATCGGGACTGTGCAGCGAAAACATCTGCAAGATACTGGTCTGGCGCTTCATAGTCGTCACACCCACCTGGGTAACTTCCACCGGGAGCTGTCCCGTAGCTTTGGATACACGGTTCTGCACGTTGACCGCCGCCATATCGGGGTCAGTGCCCTGCTGGAAATAAACGGTGATGGAAACCGTACCGGCATTGGTGGCGCTGGAAGTCATATAAGTCATGTTCTCCACACCGTTGATAGCTTCTTCCAGTGGTGCGATAACGCTCTTCTGCAATGTTTCCGCACTAGCACCGAAATAATTGGTGCTTACCATGACGGTAGGCGGAGCAATATCGGGATATTGTTCTACGGGCAAGGTAAACAGCCCGATGATGCCCAGGATGACAATCGTAATAGATATGACTGCCGAAAATACCGGGCGTTCAATAAATGTTCTCAAATTCATGGATTAATCCTCCTTTGTTTGTTGATTAGCAGTGGGTTGTGCAGCAGAAGATGCTGACTTGGGCTGTACCGGCGTACCTTCACGCAGCAATCCCACTCCTTCGGCCACAATGATGTCGCCCACACTCAAACCGTTATCTACTATATATTCTTTTCCTCCGTTCACACGGGTCACATCTACCGGAGCAGACTGCGCTTTGCCGTCTATCACCTTAAATACAAACACTTTATCCTGCAACTCATAAGTGGCCGCTTGCGGAATAACGATACAATTCCGTTTTTGAACAGGGACTACCACATTGCCCGAACCTCCGCTCTGCAGCAATCCGTCCTTATTGGGGAATACGGCACGCAGGCTGACGGTTCCGGTCGATGTATCTATCACACCGCTAATAGTCTCAATCTTTCCCTGTGAGGGGTACGTTGACTTATCATTCAGGATCAGTGAAATGGAAGGCATCTCTTCGAGCGCCTTGTTTTTGGAACCGTAGCGGCGGGTCATATCCAGCAACTGGTTTTCCGTCATCGAGAAGTACACGTACATATCGGAATTATCGGAAACCGTGGTCAACGGTTTAGGCAAACTGGCGCTAACCAAAGCACCCACACGATAAGGCAGAGTACCTACAACTCCGTCAGCAGGGCTTTTCACTTCGGTATACGAGAGGTTATTGGCAGCACTCACACGCTGCGCTTCCGTCTGCGCCAACTGCGCCTTTGCTGTCAACAGGTTATTGTAAGACGTCTGTAAGTCGAACTCTGAAATTACATTCTGTGCAAACAATTCTTTCTTACTGTCATACGTCAGTTGCGCAGTAGCCACACTTGCGCGGGCTGCTTCCACATTGGCCTCGGCAGTCTGCAAAGCAGCATGGTAAGGCACTTGGTCTATGATAAACAGCACTTGCCCTTTACGGACGGACTGCCCTTCTTCCACACAAAGTTTAGTCAGAAAACCGGATACCTGCGGATAAATGTCAATGTCCTGTCGTCCACGGATACTCGCTGAGTAGGTAGTTTGCAATTCTCTGTCGGAAGTCGTGATTCCCATCACTTCATACTCTGAATTGGTCTGCACGATGGGAGCCTGTCCGCATGCTGCCAATGTCACACTACAGATGAGAGTCATCATCTGCTTTGTCAATCTCTTCTTTGTTATCATACTACAATCTTTAAATAAAAAAACTTCTTTTTCTAATGTCGGCGGCAAAGGTATGCCGTTTTTGAACAATAACTTGTTTCATTTGTCGCACTCCATTGTTCATTTTCGGAACAGACCACTTAACGTTTGAAAAAGATATCCTACCTTTGTACCATCAAAATTCTCAAAAAGACAAGTATGAATCCATTATTAACTACCAAAGCAGAAACATTCAGAGCCGGAGAGGACAATCTGGACTTTTACCGCAACCGCCTCATCAAACTGACCAACGGTGCACTCCTGTATTGTACCAAAGGGGAAGCGGATTTTAGTATAGATTTAGAGGAATATCACATCGTTCCCAATACGAATGTAATGTTACTGCCCGGTTCCATTCTTTCATTGAAATCGGCCACTAGGGATTTCCGGGTACATTACTTCGCTTATTCAGGCGAAATGATAAAAGTTGCCTGCTTCCGTCTGGACCCGGCTTTCATGCATTTCATGAAAGAAAATGCGTGCTATACCCATACGGATCCCGAAGCGATAAGGGCCATCACGGGATTGATAGGTGCAAGCGCAGCCGTCTATGGTGACAAAGAAAACAGGTTTCAGGAAAGTATTGCCCAAAACCTGCTTCAGATATTCTTTCTGGATACTTATGATAAGGTGCAGCGGTATTTCACCAAAGAACAACTGGAAGGGAGCAACCGGAAAGGGCAATTATTTAAGAAGTTCATCCACTTGGTACATACGCACTGCACCAGCCAGCGGGATGTGGCTTTCTATGCCGAACAACTTTGCATATCCACCCGCTATCTCTCAGCCATCACCAGGGAAGCAGGCAATATTTCCGCCAAAGAAATCATCGATGAATTCCTGACCCTGGAAATTAAGGTGACGCTGCAATCCACCAACCTGTCGCTGAAAGAGATAGCCGACCGTTATAATTTCCCCGACCAGTCGTTTTTCGGACGATACTTCAAAAAGCATACGGGGATGTCGCCTAAGGAATACAGGACCCAAAGGATATAATGAAACATTTTTGTAGAATGAATTCGTTTTCAAAAAAAACATGCATAATAGCTATACACAATAATTTTACCTATATTTGCAGTAAATGTCGAACACCAAATAAAACAAAAGAAGTAATTATGAAAAATAGAATTTCAGAAATAGCACTTATTCTCCTTCTTGGGTTAATTGTTTTATCATGCAGCAAAGAAGAAGAAACATTGATAAAAACAGATAAAACAGAAATCAATTTATCCAATGATGAGGTAGAAGTTCAACTGACAATCACTTCCAATACAAGCTGGGAAATTACGGATAAGAACTGTCCTGAGTGGATCAGCATTTCACCTTTATCGGGCAAAGGAAATGGAAACATTCAAATTCGGGTGATTGACAATGATAAGCGCATCAGAACATCCTTCACAATATTCATTGAGTATTCGGGACAACAAATACCAATCCCGGTAACTATCGAAAAAGCCCAAAGCTACGAAGATGGAGGATATACTATTTATCAGATCAGCAAGAAAGCTAATCCGATAAAATTGATAATCACTGGAGATGGTTACCTCCCAAACCACTTCAATTATGGAGGCTTATTCGACCAAAATGCTGACGAGGCTATCGAAGCATTATTCTCAATTGAACCATACAAAACATATAGAGAGTATTTTTCAGTTTACAAAATAGCAGCTTTTTCCCAAGAAACCGGAATAAGTGACAAGGAGAATAATATAAAGAGAAACACGGCATTTTCCTGCACACTCACTGGAGGAACAGGTATAGAATGTAACTATGACAAAGTTTTCTCCTATGCCCTTCTTCCTCCCGGAATTACAGAATCGGATTTGATGAACACATCTGTCTGTGTAATTATCAACAAAAACACGTATGCAGGCACTTGTTATATGATGAGCAATGGGAAAAGCGTTGCAATGGTTCCTGTTTCCCGACCGGAAGATGATTATTATACAGCATTATTTGCCAACATCATTCGTCACGAATACGGTGGTCATGGTTTTGGAAGATTGGCAGACGAATACGTAGTTTATGGAGAAACCATACCTTATGAAAGGAAAAAGCTTCTGCAAAGTTGGCAAGCATATAACTACTATATGAATGTTTCACCTTTTTATACTAAAGAAGAAGTGCCTTGGAACAGATTCATCGGAAAACCAGACTATCCTCAAGTCGACATTTTCGAAGGAGGATATTATTATATTCAAGGTGTTACACGTCCTGAAGAAGTCAGTTGCATGGATGATAACCGACCATATTTCAACACACAAAGCAGATACTTGATAGTGGAAAGGATACTTCAAGCAGCTGGAGAAGGAAAACTTTCCTATCAAAAATTCTTTGATAAAGACGTAGAGAAAACGCCACCGCCATTTACACGGAACTTATCCAAGGTAAAGGATTTCAAACCTTTGGCACCGCCTATTCTTGTGATGGAGGAATCTCATAAATAGCTTAAGGTAAAGAGACAAAACAATCTGTTTGGTTAGTATAGGTTTTATGTATTTATTTGATAACTTTGTACACGAATCAATTAAATACTAACACCATGAGAAAACTTAACCACGCACTCCTCGCGAGTGCTCTCGCCTTGGCATGCGCTTCGTGTAGTACGGAGAAAGAAGCTAACTACCAAGTAATACCTCTCCCCCAAGAGGTAAGTTTAACCCAAACAACTCCGTTCAAACTGAACGAAAACGTTCTTATCGCCTATCCGGAAAGCAATACCTTATTGCAACGCAATGCTGAGTTTCTGTCGGAATACATCCAACAATCCACAGGCTATGCACCGAAAACAAAAGCTATCGCAGCAGGCGAACAAGTGAAAAATGCAATCACACTGGGACTCGACCCGGACATTGCAAACAAAGAAGGTTATGTGCTGACCACCACCCCCGAAGGTATCAGCATCAATGGCCAGACCGAAAACGGAGTATTCTACGGTATTCAGACTTTGCGCAAATCGATTCCTGCCGAAGCAAAAGGAGTAACCATCCTAATACCAGCAGGAGAAATTAAAGATGAACCACGATTCTCGTATCGCGGCATGCACCTCGATGTGTCCCGCCACTTCTTCCCCCTTGAATTTATGAAGAAGTACATTGACTTGCTGGCGCTACACAACATGAATACTTTCCACTGGCACCTGACGGATGACCAAGGTTGGCGTATTGAAATCAAGAAGTATCCAAAACTGACAGAAGTGGGTTCTCAACGCAGCCACACCGTAATCGGAAGAAATACACAGGAATACGATAATACGCCATATGGTGGTTTCTTTACACAGGAGGAAGCAAAAGAAATCGTGAAATATGCGCAGGAACGTTACATTACGGTAATTCCGGAAGTAGACCTGCCCGGCCACATGCTTGCTGCATTGGCTGCGTATCCGGAACTGGGATGTACGGGTGGTCCGTACGAAGTATGCCCGCGCTGGGGTATTTTCGAAGATGTGCTTTGCGTGGGTAATCATGAAACCATGCAGTTCCTGGAAGATGTAATGGCTGAAATCGTAGAAATATTCCCGTCGAAGTATGTACATATCGGTGGAGATGAAGCTCCACGCACCCGTTGGGAAAAATGCCCAAAATGCCAGGCACGTATCAAAGCGGAAGGTTTGAAGGCAGATAAGAACCATACTGCCGAAGACCGTCTGCAAAGTTATTGTATGACACGCATCGAAGAGTTCCTGAACAGCAAGGGGCGCCAGATTATCGGCTGGGATGAAATATTGGATGGTGACGTAGCTCCTAACGCAACAGTAATGTCATGGCGTGGTATGGAAGGCGGCATCAAGGCAGCACAACTGGGACACGATGTTATCATGACACCAACCTCTTTCTGCTATTTCGACTATTACCAGACAGCAGATACACAAGATGAACCTCTTGGTATCGGCGGTTACGTGCCCATTGAGAAAGTATATAGTCTGGAGCCAGTGCCGGCAGCACTTACCGAAGAACAAAGCAGGCATATTCTTGGTGCCCAAGCCAACTTATGGACAGAATATATCCACTCTTCCGAACATGTGGAATACATGATATTGCCACGCATGGCTGCTCTTGCCGAAGTACAATGGACACAGCCCGAAAAGAAAGATTTCAAGGATTTCACCAAACGTCTGGCCCGCCTCATGAAGTTCTATCAAAGAGACGGTTTCAACTATGCCAAGCATGTATTCGATCTGAAAGCTGATTTTACGCCTGATACAGATAAGAAAGCGGTTACAATAACATTAAGCACTATTGATGACGCTCCTATTTATTATACACTGGATGGAACAGAGCCTACTACTGCTTCACTGAAATATACAGAACCTGTTGTCATCACTGAAACAGCAGATTTCCAGGCAGCAGTGATCCGTCCGGAAGGAAAAAGTAAAGTAGTAAGCAAAAAGATTTCTTTCAATAAGGCTACTTATTGTCCTATCGAGCTAACATTCCAGCCATCGGAAAAATATAAATTCAAAGGTGCCATTACTTTGGTGGATGGTATGAAAGGTAATGATAGTTATGCCACAGGAGCCTGGTTAGGCTTCGTAGGCGGCGATGTAGAAGCTATCATCGACTTGGGACAGGAAATGGAAATCAAACGGGTGGCTACGAATGCCATTGTTGATATGAGTGCCTGGATTATGGGTAGCACGGGGCTGGTAGTATCAGTATCAGATGATAATAAGGAGTTCCGCCAGGTAGCTTCAAAAGATATTCCGGCAGAAACAAATATTGATAAGAAAGCTGTGGAAAACTACGACATAACCTTCCACCCAGTGAAAGCACGGTATGTGAAGGTAGTCATCAAACGTAGTCCTGCCCTGCCGAAAGGGCATGCAGGTGAAGGCAAAGCGGCTTATATGTTTATTGACGAAATTGAAATAGATTAAAACTGGAAATAGATGAAGGGCTGAATCTCCGTACTCTTCATCTGAATCACCAGATAAATCAAAGCAAGCATTAGTACCGCCTTTCCCGCAAGGGGGAGGCGGATTACTGTTTTACAGCAAGCACTCTCCCAACGGTCGGGACAGAAATGCAGGATGAATCCTAATGCCATCAGGGCAAACACTTCCCAATATCCTGCAATCAACTGCGGGAAAAGTTGCGGGCGGAAAGTGGTACAGATTTGCTTTATCATATCCAATGAAGTGGAAAAATCTGCATTCCGGAAGAATATCCAGCAGAAACAAACAAAATGGAACGTGATAAGTATGCCGAAGAAGCGGCGGATACCGTGGCTTTCTTCTCCCTTTTTCCGTCCGGTCAACGTCATCCAGAACTTATGTGCAGCCAGGGCCACGCCGTGGAATAATCCCCAAACTACAAAATTCCAGGAAGCGCCATGCCACAAACCACCCAAAAACATGGTAATGATAAGATTAGCATACTGCCGTATCTTTCCTTTCCGGTTTCCCCCCAAAGAGATATAAAGATAATCTTTCAGCCAACTGGAAAGCGAGATATGCCAACGTCGCCAAAACTCCGTTATGGAAGCCGATTTGTAAGGTGAATCGAAGTTTTTATTAAAGTGGAAGCCGAGAAGCAAGGCGATACCGATAGCCATATCACTATAACCAGAGAAATCGCAATAGATTTGCAGGGCATACCCATAAACACCCATCAGGTTCTCCACTCCAGAATAGAGCGTAGGGTTATCAAAGATGCGCTCTACAAAGTTCACGCTGATATAATCTGAAATAATCGCTTTCTTGAAAAGACCGCTTGCTATCAGGAATATTCCCCGGCCGAACATCTCATGGGAGACAAACAGCGGACGACGAATCTGCGGAATAAAGTCACGTGCACGCACAATAGGCCCTGCCACCAACTGCGGGAAGAAAGAAACATAAAAGGCATAATCCAGCAAATTGGTCAGGGGAGTTATATCTTTACGATACACATCAATAGTGTAACTGAGCGACTGAAAAGTGAAGAAGGAGATACCCACAGGAAGGAATATATCATAGTGATGAAACGTGCCTCCCACAAGCGAAGCAAAAACATCTCCCAAGAAATTGGTGTACTTGAAGTAACAAAGCAAACCGAGATTAATGAAAAGGCTCACCACTACCCACATTTTACGTTGCCAGCGCACGGTACCGGCTGCCATAAGACGGGCTATGAAGAAGTCCGCCACCGTGACGAGCGCCAACAGGAAAAAATAAGTGCCGCTACTTTTATAATAGAAATAATAGGAGAACGCGGTAACAAATAGTAACCGTGCAGTCAGACGGCGTTGCAACAGCAAATATATCAGAATAAATGCTGCAAACAACCACAAGAAAATGCCGCTACTGAATATCATCGGTGCTTGCGGATCATAAACAAATACATCACGCAGACGGTCGAAGTCAATATCCCACATAATCATTATAGGCTTTTAAAAGGGCTTGATAAAATAATTCTCCCTGCAATACATATCCCTCAGGAAGATAGTGCACATGGTCCGGACGCATCAGTCCGGCTTCCTGCCAATTCAGACAAGCACGTTGTCTTCCGCCCACAGCTTCGTACATATCCCACACGGCAAGTCCGTTGTCATCGGCAAAGCGCCGTATGGTTTCTACGGCAATGGAAGTGCGGGGATTAACGCTATACATGCGGCGGCGACTTTTCCGAAAACTGTCGTAAGAACCGGGAGGTGTCGTCATTAGCAGAGGGACGTTGGGCAAGCTATCACGGAGCATACGCACCAATTCGTCCATCTGGCGATAGTGAGCCAAGGTATTGTAACGACGGTTATGGCTCTCATTCGTTCCGAAAGAGAGAATAACGAGGTCGGGATGCAAGGCAGCAATTTCTGAAATACGGTCGGGACGGGTGAAGGTGATACAAAAAGCACCATTAATACCTTTATCGATATAGGAAACAGCACCAAAGGTTTCTGCAAGCAGCGTTCCGGTAGTGCGGGGAAGAATATGTCCACGGATATGACTGTCGCCAACGTGTACGATACGGATGGTATCAGTAGAGAAGCCGGAGTATAACAAGCGCAACTTCTCCCAGAAAGGGTTGAGGATGCCGAGGCTATCTGTCAGTTCATTGGCACCGAGTTGCCGGAAGGCAGTCGGGAAAGCGATTTGAGGAATGGAAACGGTGTCCGTACGCTGGGAATAAGAACGGAGGGTGTCACAATCTGCCGTGATTTCACTGATAAGGGGACAGGAAGGAATAGCATCCTGAGCATGAACAGGCAAAAAGCACAATAGAAAAAGAATCATAATAAAGAAATTATTCCGCCTCATACGCCCGCCTCCTGTCATACTGTTCCTTTCCATACACAAGCGCCTCATAAAGCAAGCCTGCCAGGTACTTGCCACCCCGGAAATTGATGTGTGTATAATCATAATTCGCCAAAGAAGGCTTGGCATGCACCAGATTCGCCATGCTTCCCTCTCCTCCCATCGCTTCAAACATATTCCAGAAAGCAATGTCATTGTCGGCTGCGAGGTTCTGTTGATAGCGTACCAGATTTTTGATGCCGGGCATAGTGCGCAGGGTCCCGTCTTCGGTCTTGTAATCACGGTCGCCCACACTCACAATCAATATGCCCGCCTGTGGAAATGCCTCCTTCAGGTGTTCAATGGTGGTCTGCATGCCGGCGATATATTTATCATAATTCCGCCCGCGCTCGGTAGCAACGTTCAGACCATATTGCAGGATGATTAAATCGTAAGGACGCTGGTCATTAAATTCATGCATCATCCATATAGGAACCGAACGCAATGACAAGCCCGAACTGCCGCGCAGAGAGAAGTTATCCAGGATAATTCCCTGCTTGCCATCCATTGCCAGACCATAGAATAAGGTAGAATCCGCCTCATCCACCGTCCAACGAACGGAACCGATGTGACCGTCCACCTTCATTTCCTGCAAGTCTTCTGTAGAAGAGAAAGTGCGGGTTTGTTTCTCATTCCGGTTGACATTAACGGAAAGAGTAACTTCACCTTTACTATAAAAGAAGATAGAAGCCTGCTGGCAAGTATCCAGATGGGAAGCGTATTTATTCTGTCCTTTCAGTTCCACATAAGCGCCGGGACGGGGAACGAAGTAATGTCCGGAAATTCCTTGTTTCTTACGGTCGAAGAAAGTGGAATCCATCACGGAATGACTTTGCCAGCCACTGAAAGAGTGGCGTACCGTAGGGCGGAATCCACTGGTCATGGAAGTAATGGTGACGAAGCCGACTCCACAACCACCGTATTTGCTCTGCAACATATCCCGCAAGTCTGCCGTCAGGATGTCCGCTTCAATAAAAGAGTCTCCGAAAACTGCAATGCGCACTTGACGCGGACGCTGGGTCAGTTCATCCAGTGCCCGATAAAAAGGTGTCATTCCCCGCAAGGTAGAATCACTATAATCTTCAATGCACGTCATACCCGCACGACAGGTATCCACAAAAGCCGGTTTCACCTTGGGCGGCGGGGGAAGAAAACTGTCTACTTCTTCAACGGGAGCGGTAGTCGGTACACGCACATCTCCCAGCAGGTCGACACGCCTCATCACATGTTCGCCTACCGTAAATCCTGGCAGGAAGTACATCAGTAACAGGCCTGTCAGTATCACAAATGCCCAAATGCAGGTATATTTCAGATAATTCTTTTCCATGTTGTCCATAAAGGAGCTGCAAAGATAGGGAAAAGACATAAAAAGAAAGGGAAATCTTCACGTTTTGTAAGATTTCCCTCTCTTCGCTATGTAGGGGGCCTGTCCTTATCTATGTAGGATGCCCATTCAGTACAGTCACACTTATATCGTCTTCTCAATGTTCCAGACAAATGCCCGGAGACCGAGTTGTTGGGTCTCCTCGTCTATCCGGTGAAGCGCATCGAGCAACGGGTCTACTTTTGCATCATCCACTACAGTGATGATGGCGGAACACATACTGGGCCATGCATGGCTACCATAATGCGGTTCCCCCGTCTTGCTGCCACGTCCCTGTACTTGCTGCCAGTAGCTGAATCCACGGCAACCCTGGCGGTCGAGCAACGCCATAATGCGCTCAAAGAACGCCTGGTCGAATGTAATAAATACGGATTTCATATCTTTTTGATTTATTGTTTTCTGGGTTTCGTCATTTTCTCCTTATGAGCCTGATAGTAATCGTTCAGTTCACGGTTTTTCTTGTTCTTACGACGGCTACGCTTGATACCAATACCGGCAAATGAACAGTAAAGCACAGGAACAAGAATCAATGTCAGAATAGTAGATACCGTCAGACCACCGATTACAGCCACACCCAACGGACGCCACATCTCGGCACCTTCACCCTGCCCAACAGCCATCGGCACCATACCGAGGATCGTGGTCAGCGTTGTCATCAATACCGGACGCAGACGGCTACGGCCTGCCGTAACCACAGAGTGGAGCACCGCCATGCCTCGTTCGCGGCAAAGCGTAATATAATCGATAAGCACAATACCATTCTTCACCACAATACCAATCAACATGATGCCACCCAACAAACTCATTACGTTCAGGTTAGTGCCCGTAAAGAAGAGTGCCATCAGCACACCGCTGAATGCAAATGGAATGGAGAACATGATGATGAACGGATAACTCAGAGATTCGAACTGGGCCGCCATCACGATAAATACCAGAATGATAATCAACACAGCCAGCGTACCCAAATCGGAGAACGAATCCTGCTGATCTTCGTAAGAACCCGAAATCTGGATAGAAATTCCACTTGGCAAATCCATCTTCTCAACAATAGCATTACCATCCTTCACCACGTCACCCAATGGAACACCGGAAATAACTGCAGATACGGTAACAATACGTTCACGGTCCTTACGCTCAATGGTGGGAGGAGCCGAACGCTCTACTACTTTACCGAGATCCTTTACACGGATGCCCTCACCTGAAGGCGTATAAATAAGGATATTCTCCAAATCTTCAATCTTAGTACGGAACTCAGGAGCATAGCGCACGCGGATATCGTACTCATCACCGTCTTCACGGTAATAAGAAGCCAAAGCTCCGTTCACACGATTACGCAAATAAGTAGAGGCCGTCGATAAGTTCAGTCCGTGCAACGCCAGTTTCTCGCGATCAAAATCCACTTGATATTCAGGCTGATAATCCTGACGACTGATATTCACTTCACTCACACCTTTTACTTTCAGCAATTTTTCTTTCAGCTCGGCCGAAACTTTATCCGTAGCGGTAAAATCATATCCATAAACTTCAAAGTCAGCACTGGCCTGGGCACTCATACCACCGGTACTACCACCTAAAATTACCTGTGCCTTGTCCAACTCAGGATAACCCTTCAAGTCTTCACGCATCTCGTCGCAGACGGCTTCCAACGAAATATCACGGTCGGCAGGGCTCACCAAACTGATGTTGAAGCTAATGATATGGCTGCCATTGTCCTGCATCGAAGCGAAAGTATTATCCGAATCGGCTTGTCCCACAGTATAGTTGCAGACCTTCATTACACCCTCGTAACGCTTCATCCACTTGTCCGTCAGTTCCGAAGCCAACGCCTGAGCACGCTCTACACGTGCACCGATGGGCAATTGCAGGTTGACACCGATACGACTGTTGTCGGCTGCCGGGAAGAATTCCGAGCCGATGTACTTGGCACAGAACAAACTTGCCCCAAAGAATATGGCACAACCCACAATAACGGTAGCACGATGGCGGACAGCCCAGTTCAGACGGTTCTGATACCACACGTCCAGATTATCAAGCCCCCGTTGAATAGGTTTATAAAATGCAATGAACATCTTGCTCTGCTTCTTCTGCAAACGCAAAAGCTGCGCACACATCATCGGAGTGAACGACAAAGCTGAGATTGTGGAAACAGTCATAATCACACACATCATCCAGCCCAACTGACGGAACAGCACACCGGACATACCGCTTACCATAGTCAACGGGAAGAATACCGCAATCATGGTCAGCGTCGAAGCAATTACGGAAATAGCCACCTCATTCGTGGCATGCACTGCCGCTTGTTTCGGTTCGGACCCTCGTTCAATATGGGTGGTCACATTCTCAAGTACCACAATGGCATCGTCCACCACATTACCGATAGCAATGGAGAGACAAGAGAGCGAGATAATATTCAGCGAACCGCCGTCAATGATCCCCAGATAAATGAATGAGGCCACCAATGACATCGGAATTGTGATACAGATAATTACCGTAGCACGCCAGCGTCCCAGGAAGATGAATACAACCAGAATTACAAACAGCATGGCGTACATGATGGTCTCCTCCAAACTATCAATGGTATTCAGAATGTTATCAGAAGTATTGACAATGATGCCCAGCTTCACATCGCTCGGCAACGATTTCTGCAACTGCGGCAACATGTCGATTACCTTCTGCGAAATGGCCACAGAGTTAGCACCGGACTGTTTCTGCACTACAATCATGGCACCCTGCACACCGTTACTGTAAGTCTTCTGCGCACGTTCCTCCACAGAGTCCACTATGGTTGCCACATCACGGAGATAAACAGAAGCGCCATTGTGCGTGCCCACCACGATGTTCGCCATCTCCTTAGGGTCCTTAAACTCACCTTCTACGCGCAACGAATAGGTGTTGTTTCCCACGTCGAACGTACCGCCAGGAGTGTTGCGGTTTTCAGCGCTGATAATAGAGCTGATGGTTTCCACAGAAAGATTATATGCATCCAGTTTGTTGGGGTCGCAATACACATTGACCTCGCGCTTGGGTGCACCGGAAATAGACACCGTACCCACACCCGGCACACGCGCCAACGGGTTCACGATGTTATCATCCAATATCTTATAGAGTGCCGGCTGACTTTCATCCGCCTGTACGGAGAGCAACAGGATAGGAATCATATCCGTGCTGAACTTGAAGATGATAGGTGTCTCCACCTCATCGGGGAGCTGAGAACTTACCATATCCAGCTTATCGCGCACATCATTTGTCAGCACATCGATGTCATATCCATACTCGAACTCCAGCGTAATTACAGAGATATTCTCCGATGAACGGGAGGTGATATGCTTCAAGTTGCTGACAGAATTCAGCGTATTCTCTAACGGACGGGTCACGTTGTTCTCAATATCCGACGCACTGGCACCGGCATAGGAGGTCATCACCATGATGGTGTTGGTCTCAATATCCGGATAAAGGTCCACCGGTAATTTCGACAAAGAGAACAGACCAAATATCGCTACTGCCAGGAAGCAAAGCGAGGTCATAATCGGTTTTTTAACCGCTCCTTCGTATAAACTCATGTTATTAGTGATTAGTTTGTTAGTGAGCAGTGATTAATCAGAAAGCATCTGGTGCTAACCATTAATCACTAATCGTTAATCATTATTTCTCTACTTCCACTTCCACACCGTCGGCCAGCTTCGACTGTCCGGCAACAACCACCTGTGAATTGTTGTCCACACCTGAAAGTAATTCGTATTCAGTGTCCATCCGACGCCCCAGTTCCACCTTGTTATAAGACACTTTGCCATCTTTATACACATAAACATAGCGGTCGCCTGAACCGGCACGCTTCACAATAGCCAAATCGGGCACAACCACGTGATCCTGCGTTCCGAAGTTCAACGTCACACGTGCAAACATACCCGGACGTACCTTCTGGTCGCGGTTAGCCAACTGTACTTCTACGGGGAAGGTACGGGTATTCGCATCAATAGTTGGATAAATAAGGCTGATTTTGCCTTCAAATTCCTCGTCTCCGTAAACATCTACCTTTACGGCTACTGAAGCACCCTTCTTTACCTTCGTGAAGTAGCCTTCGGAAACGTTAATCATAAGTTTCACCGGAGTTATCTGCTCTACGGTCAGTACAGGATTGCCACCACTGTACATATCACCATTGTCATAGTTACGGGCTGTCACCACACCATTGATGGGGCTAAGCAAAGCAGTGTTTTCCAATAAATTCTTATAAGTGGTCTGCTGTACGTCCAGCGCCATCTTGGCTGCATCCCATTCAGATTTGGAAGTACCGCCCACCTTATATAATTCATCAGTACGTTTGAACTCTATTTCCTGGTTATCCAGACGAAACTTCGCCTGCTTCAGACTGGCAGCATCCATCTGTACCAGTTTCTGGCCTTTAGCCACGCGGTCGCCCACTTCTACAAAAATCCGATCGATACGTACGGGAGAAGAAGGAGCTATGTTATTCTTCACCTCAGCCTGCACCGTAGCTGTATACTCTTGTATCTGGTCAACAGGACGTGCGGTCACAGAGGCCAGTTTCACTCTTGGTTTTTCTTCCACTTTTCCAGTCGCAGCCTTGTCTTTCTCTCCACCACTACATGAACTCAGTAGTGCAACGGCCACCAGGGCGATTAATTGAAAACTTTTTTTCATATCGTTGTGATTATATATTTCTACTTGTTAATTTAATAATTACGACCCAAAACCTGGTCAAGATCAGCCTTAGCCACCAGATAGTCGTAAATAGATTGGTTATAAGTCAGTTCAGCCTGGGTCAGAGATACCTGGGAGCTATTCAGTTCCAGCACTGTGCCCTTACCTACTTCGTAGCGCTTACCGGCAATTTCCACCGCCTTCTGAGCTTGCATCACGTTTTCCTTGTTACTCACAACCTGCTCGGAGCTTGCCGCCATATTGTTTTTGTAGCTGGTTACCTGCATATTCAGCTGGCGTTCCGTATTCGTGCGATTCTCCCGCAACTGGTTCATCTGAATCCGTGTACTTTTCAGTTTCGTAAAATTACTTGCCTTATAAAGAGGAATATTCAGGGTGAACACCAATGAAGAACTTCCGCCCCAATTGTAGTCGAAAACATTCCAGTTGTCATTATACAATGACTGATACTGATATTGATAACTCATGCCCAATGTCGGCATAAAATTCGTCTTCAAAGACTTCAAGTTCTGATTAAGCAATTTCAGATTCAGCTCGAACTGCTTCATCGTAGTATTATTAACCAAACCTTCGTCGGTAGTATTGAGTTGATTGGCAAACAAATCAGTTTCATACCCAGCCAGATTATCGTCTATTTTAATATCAATATCTTCCGTAATTCCCATTAACACCTTCAGTTGAAGTTTGGATAAAGTAACGGCATTGCCCGCCGAAATCACATTCGGCTTAACGCTACGCATCTGCACCTCAGCACTAATCTTATCAAACTCACTGACAGCCCCCTGTTGGTATTTTGCATTGACTACATTATAATTGTCTTCCGCCAATTTATAGCTCTTCTGCAAAACTTCATAAGAGTCTTGTGCCAGCATCATCTGATAATAAGCTTTGGTAACCTGATTTATCAAATCCTGCTTGGAAGCGCGGGATTTCTCTACTGCCAGTTCTATGTCTGTTTTCGTCATAGACATTGCTTTGTAGACCGAAGGAGCAAATAACGGTAAGCTGATATTCAAAGCTCCGCTTACGGTATTCGAATTGTCCTGACCCATTTTGAACGACTGACCGCCAAGATTCATCTGGGCTGCCGTAATCGTATGGTTCCATGTTCCGCCAATACTGGCTTCCGGCAACAAATTCTGCCAAGTTTCCTTGTTAGCCACTTTTTTCAGGGCTATCTCCTCTTCAGCTACTTTTATCGTCGGATTATCGCTGAGTGCAATTTCCAGTGCTTTGTCGAGGGTCAAGGTTAGGGTTTCTTTAGTTTCCTGTGCATGAACGGAGCCGACAGCCCACGCCAAAACCACAGTCAACATCATCTTTTTGCCTACTAAAATTAGTTGTCTGTCCATAAAAAATCAATCTATATGTTTAAAGATTATTTGGTCATTCCGTACTGGCTTGTCGTTTCTGCCGATACTCCTGAATGAATTCTTCCAGCTTTCGAGCCCCTTTTTCTGTAGAAATCCCCCGGAGATAGGTGAACATGATGGACTCATATACCTCAAGGAAAGAATGCTCTTTGCAAAGGTCTGTATTCATCAGCAAGTCGAGCTGTTCGCGTACCAACAAGTTTACAATAGCAAAATTAACGTCATCGCGAAAGTAACCTTGTTTTATACCCAATTTAAAGAAAGCTATTGTTTCCTCGGAATCCCGGTTGCGACGCTTCACTAATGCATCATATACTTTGGGGTATTTTTTGATGTCTTCAAAAAACTTTTTATTGGTGTTATGGAACTTTTCGATACTCCGTTGATAGAGTTTCAATAAAACTTCCAACACATTCGAAGCTTTATCATAGACATCTTTCACATAAGCGTCTCCCTCACGTTGTGCCTTCAACAGGCATTCCATAAGTAACGTTTCTTTATCAGCAAAAACTTCATACAAAGTACGTTTGGAGATGCCCAGTGCTGCCGCAATGTCATCCATCGTAATGCTTTTGATACCGTGGGTAGCAAAAGATTGCAGAGCCGTATCGATGATACGCTCCCGTAACTCCAACCTCGAAGGGGTCTCTTTCATGTTGTCGCCCGTTTTCATTTCTATTTTCTCTTTAGATTTTTAGATTTCAAGCAGAGGAATGTCCACTTTCGGAATAAAACTGGGCAAATATAGAAAGAAAACTCAATTCGCCAATTGAGTTTCCTAACAAGATAAGCTATATTAATATTTATTATAGATATCGCATATTTATTGGGAAGGAAATCAGTAGTCGAACTTAGTCCGATTCAGAAAAGCTACTGTCTTATGAATCTCTTTGTACATGACGATATCATCTTTAATAAAAGGGACTTCCTTGCGATATTCGTTCAGAAAGCGCTCCAAAGCCGGAGAGGTTTTCAGCGGACGGCGGAACTCAATACCCTGTGCTGCATTCATCAGTTCAATGGAGAGGATGTGCTCCAGATTGTCCATAATGCGATACAACTTGGTAGCGGCATTGGCCCCCATACTGACATGATCTTCTTGTCCGTTGGAGGAGACAATAGAATCGCTGCTAGCGGCATAGCAATACATCTTATTTTGGCTGACCATAGAGGCAGCAGCATATTGCGGTATCATAAAGCCGGAATTCAAACCGGGATTGGCTACCAAGAATTCGGGCAAGCCGCGCAGTCCCATGATAAGTTGTGCCACCCGTCGCTCGGAGATGTTGCCCAATTCGGCAAGGGCAATGCCAAGGAAGTCGTAAGAAATGGCAAGCGGCTGTCCGTGGAAGTTTCCGCCGGAAATGATACGGTCTTCATCGGGGAAGATGGTGGGGTTATCCGTTACGGAATTGATTTCAGTCAGCAGGACGGAAGATACATAGCGGATGGCATCTTTCGTGGCGCCATGTACTTGGGGAATACAGCGAAAAGAATACGGATCTTGTACGTGTGCTTTGTACTGAGCTATGATTTCACTGCCTTCCAGGAGTTTGCGGAAGTTGTCGCCTGTCTCGATTTGCCCCCGGTGCGGACGGATCTGCTGAATGCAATCCATGAAAGGGTCGATGCGGCCATCGAAAGCTTCAAGAGAAAGAGCGGCAATGAGGTCGGCTTTCTTAGAGAGGCGGAAAGCTTTCAGAATGGCAAACACACCGTTAGCACTCATGAACTGCGTACCATTGAGTAAGGCCAGACCTTCTTTACTCATTAGTTTCACCGGTTCCCAGCCAAATTCATCAAGAACACTGATGGCTTCGCGCTTCTTACCTTTATAATAAACATCGCCTACGCCGATAAGCGGCAGGAAGAGATTGGCAAGAGGAGCCAGATCACCGGATGCACCGAGTGAGCCGCGGTCGTAGACAATAGGCATCACGTCGTTGTTGAAGAAATCGAGAATACGCTGTACAGTAATGACTTGCACACCGCTATGTCCCAGAGAAAGAGCATGAGCTTTGAGCAACATCATCAGTTTAACAATAACGGGACGTATTTCTTCGCCTACACTGCAAGCATGACTTTTAATCAGGTTTTCCTGCAAAGTGCCCAGTTCGTCAGGGGATATATTTTTGCTGCACAGGGAGCCGAAGCCTGTGGTAATACCGTACAGGGGGTCTTTGGACTCGGCTATCTTATGGTCGAGGTAGTCGCGACACTTCTGTATCCGTTCCTTGGCTTCGGGAGCCAGTTCCAGTTTCAGGTTTTCGTTGATGATTCGTTCGATGATGTCGAAAGTGAGTTCACCAGACCCTACATGATAAACATTTTTCATACTCTTAATTCTTGGTTAATAGCATCCAATATTTCTTTTTCGCGTTCACAGGCCAGACGCTCCAATATGTCAGCTTCTCTTTGGAGCTCATCGGCAAAGGTTTTATCCTTAATGGACCCCAAGTTGATACGGACATTCAGCAAAGCCCCCAGTACAGCGGTACGGGCGGACATCAGAGCCACACAAGCATCAGTCACAGCATTTTTGTTTCCGAGGCGAGCGACATCGGTAATGATGGACATCAGTTCATAGGCATTGCGGGCCACCTGCATGGGGACGAGGGCAGCATGCTTGGTGGCTTCCTGGATGGCAGCACTGCGGGCAGCTTTTTCTTCATCAGTGGCTTTGGGCATCTTGAAGCAGGCAAACACAGCATCGTAAGCTTCCGAGTCACGGTCTATATCAGCAATGAAAACATCTTTCGCTTTCATAGCAAGGGAGGCAATGTGTTTCATCAGTTCCTCGTGTTCTTCGTAATTCTTCTTACCGATAGTGAGGTTGGCAACCATGGCGGTGAGTGCCGAAGCTACGGCGCCGTTCAGGGCAGCAATACTTCCACCGCCGGGGACGGGGTCATTGCCCGCCACTTTATTCAAAAAGTCTTTTACAGTTAATTCAACTAACATGGTATTTTTCTTTTAATGGTTATAGCACGGGATAAATCACCCCTTCTTTAATGGTAGTGTTGACACAATTCATACCTATATAATAAGGTAAGAAATGATAGTTATCCGTATTCAGCACCACAAAGTCTCCTTTCTTTCCTACCTCGATACTACCAATGCTATCCGCACGATTCAGGGCGGCAGCACCGTTCAGGGTGAGGGCAGTGATGGCTTCTTCAATAGTAAGCTGCATATAGATGCACGCTAGGGCAAAAGTCAGCGGGATGGAACCGGAGAAGCAACTGCCCGGATTGAGGTCAGTGGCAAGAGCTACAGCACATCCGGCATCTATCATTTCGCGGCCACGGGCGTAGTTTTCTTTCAGGGCGAAAGCTGTCAAAGGAAGCAGGGTTGCTACAGTTCCGGCATCCCTCATGGCACGAATGCCTTCATCGGATGCATGCAGCAGGTGGTCAGCAGAGACGGCGAAGAGTTCCGCAGCCAGTTCGGCACCGCCCAGCTGAACAATTTCATCGGCATGAAGCTTCAATCCCAAGCCACATTCCTTAGCGGCTTGTAACAGTCGGCGGGATTGTTCTACGGAGAAAACACCTTGTTCGCAGAAGATGTCGCAGAACTCGGCGAGTTCACCTTTAGCGACACAGGGCAGAACTTCGCTGATGACGAAATCGAGGTATTCGTCTGTACGTCCCTGGTATTCTTCGGGTACGGCATGTGCGCCCAAGAAAGTGGAGACGATGTCCACCCGTTTATGCTCGTCATTGTTCAGGCTGCGCATGACTTTGAGTTGCAGAAGTTCAGTATCTTTATCCAATCCGTAGCCGCTTTTGCCTTCTACGGTGGTGACGCCCATGGCGCTCATTTGTTTCAGGAAGCTTTCGGCTTTGGAGCGAAGCTGAATAAAATGGCATTCACGGGTAGCCTTGACAGTACTCACAATGCCACCGCCACGCTCCATGATGGACATGTAGCTTTCGCCTTTCAACCGCCAGGAGAATTCTTCGGCACGTTCGCCACCAAATACAAAGTGCGTATGTGAGTCGACAAAGCCGGGCAACAGGCATTTACCACGGGCGTTATAGTGCCAGTAGCGTTGGTAATACCCGTCGCGAGTCTCGCCCCGGGAAGGGCCGACATAGGAAATAATGCCGTCAGTCACTTCTATCGTAGCATTATCAATAATGCACAACTCGCCCATTTCTTTGCCACAACGGGCGGAGAAACCGATAGGCGTCACAACACGCGCATTAAAGATTATCAAGTTTTCAGTCATATTAAAACTTTATTTGTGTAATTGTATAATTCGTATTCAGTTATTCCTCCATTATCCGCGCTTCAAGTACTTGCTGCATGGAGAAATTCTCCAAACCAAGATAATAAGAAGCCGTATCAATGAGTGCCTCCATCGGAACCAGACCGATAATCTCACTACCTACAATGCTTACTCCGTAACGACGGGCTTCAATGCGGGTTAGTTCGAAAGCACGGTAGAGGGCAGTGCGGGTGTAGTCTGTCATATTGATGGATACTTGTGTGATACCCCGGTCTTTGAGTTCCACTCCCATAGCCTTGCAATAGCGCAGGCCTCCGCCAATGAAACGGATTTTTTTGGCTATGTCATGGGCAATGTCCAAATTTGAGGTGCTGAGGTTGATGTTATAGGCTACCAATGGCATGCGGGCACCGATAGCAACTGCTCCGGCTGTCGGATGACGTTCGGCAAATCCGAAATCGGGTTGCCATTCGGGGAGTTTTATCTTCTCCTCCATGCCTTCAAATTCGCCTTTACGCACAGCGGCAAGGTTTTCGCGATGAGGGGCGGAAGCAGATTTCTCGTATAGGAAGACAGGGAGATTATAGCGTTTTGCTACTTCGGCACCGACTTCTTTGGAGAGGGCGATGGCTTCTTCCATCGTTACGTTTTTGATGGGGATGAAAGGGACTACGTCTACAGCCCCCATGCGGGGATGTTGTCCGGTATGGTGGTTGAGATCGATAAGCTGCACGGCAATACCGATGGCTTCGAGCACAGCGTCACGAAGGGGCTCAGGTTCACCTACAACAGTTACTACCAGCCGGTTGTGGTCTTCATCATTACTATAATCCAAGAGTTTCACACCTTGTTTTCCACGGAAAGGTGATATGATTTGGTCTATCTTCTGCAAGTCACGTCCCTCGCTGAAATTGGGGACACATTCAATGATTTTATTCATATTGGTTTTATATTTTGAGTATTCTTTTTTTTAGCAAAGTGCCCAAAGGGCGGGGTGGTAGGTTAGAAAAGTAATCCTTATATATTAAGTAATCTGTGGTTTACCTACCACCTCCCCGCATTGGGGTGTAGCCTATATATATTTATTAACCAGTTCGTCATCCGCCACATACGGCATTGTAATATGATACCCATCAGCATGTGTCTTATTGAATTCTTCGCTCGTCTCCATCGCATGCTCATTTCGTGCCCACGAACGGCGCGCCACACCGCCCATCACATCCCACAGCATCGCCGAACGGAGTATCTCATCCACCCGCTCGCTGCCATCGCATACCATACCGAATCCTCCGTTAATCGCCTTTCCAATGCCAACGCCACCGCCATTATGCAATGCCACGAGGCTCATTCCCCGCGCACAGTTTCCTGCGAAACACTGCACAGCCATATCCGCCATCACATTACTTCCGTCTTTTATATTCGAAGTTTCCCGGAAAGGAGAGTCCGTACCGCTGACATCATGATGGTCGCGTCCCAACATAATGGGTCCGACCTCACCATTGCGCACCATTTCATTAAACTTCAATGCTATATTCATGCGTCCCACCGCATCTTGATAGAGAATGCGTGCCTGCGTACCTACTACAAGATTGTTCTTTTCCGCATCGCGTATCCAGTTGTAGTTATCCAAATCCTGTCCGCGACGGTTCGGGTCAATGCAATCCATAGCTGCATGGTCGGTCTTTATCAAATCCTCGTGTCTGCCACTCAGGCATACCCAACGGAACGGACCGTAACCGTAATCGAAAAGCTGTGGTCCCATAATATCTTCCACATAACTGGGAAAAATAAAGCCATTCTTATCATCTCCTTCTTTAGCAATCTCCCTAACTCCAGCATCGTAAATGGCTTTCATAAAGGAATTGCCATAATCAAAGAAGTAAGTGCCCCGTGCCACAAGCGTTTTCACAGCCCGGAAATGACGAGCCAACGACCCATCTACCAGTCCGCAGAACCTTCGAGGATTTTCATGCAACAGGTTCGTACGTTCTTCAAATGTCAATCCCACCGGACAATAACCACCCTCGTAAACAGCATGGCAGGAAGTCTGATCGGATAGCAAATCGATATGTACAGATTGGTCTACAGCATATTCCAGCAAATCTACAATGTTACCATGATAGGCTATAGAAATAGGTTGCTTGCTATCCATCGCCTCACGGGCCAGCGAGAATGCTTCAGGAATGGAGCCTGTAACGTGCCCCACCCAGCCTTGCCTATGTCGGGTTTCGATGCGGGATATATCCACTTCGGCAATGATAGAAGCTGCTCCCGCCATTTCAGCCGCTTTGGGCTGGGCACCGCTCATGCCTCCTAAACCGGAAGAGATGAACAGATGTCCCCGTAAATCACCTCCCTGAGGAACACCGAGTTTCATGCGTCCGGCATTCAGGAGGGTATTGAAAGTGCCGTGCACAATACCTTGCGGACCGATATACATCCAGCCTCCAGCAGTCATCTGTCCATAGTTGGCAACACCCATCTGCATGGCAACGTGCCAGTCTTTCTGGTTATCATACAGCCCCACCATCATTGCATTCGTGATAATAACGCGCGGCGCCTCGGGCTTGGAGCGGAACAGGCCTAGCGGATGGCCACTCTCGACGACGAGTGTCTGGTCCTGCGTCAACACCTCAAGGTATTGTTTGATAAGGTGGTATTGCATCCAGTTTTGGCACACTTGTCCCGTCTCACCATAAGTGACGAGTTCGTAAGGATAGAGAGCAATATCAAAGCAAAGATTATTGTCAATCATTACCTGAAATGCCTTGCCCTCAATGCAATTCCCCTTGTACGCATCAATCGGTTTTGCTTTGAGGTCGCCCTGCGGACGGTATCGGTAACCATAGATACGCCCTCGGGTACGAAGTTCTTCCATAAACTCCGGGGCAAGCATCTCATGTAGTTCTTTGGGGATATAACGCAATGCGTTCTTCAACGCCGTGGCAGTCTGTGCAGGCGAAAGGGTGAAGCCACGGTCGGGAGCCCGCCGGATTCCCTCAACGAAAGTGGGGTAAGGGGGCAATGTGTTACTTAAGGTTATTTCCATAACATGCAGAATGAAAGGTTACAAAATGTCATCAGTTTACTTCCGTAAGCTGCCGCAATATATAAATAAATCCCAGTATTAACAAGGAATACCGGGATTTATTTATCATTTCGTCATTTCAATTGCAATAAGTACTTGCCTGTGACTTCCGCTCTCTCACTACTTTCCTGTAGGAAGGCTTCCAGAAGTTCCGGTTCATTCTTTAGAAGAAGAAGCATTTTATCTTTTCCTACGAACTCTACTTTCCCCGTCTCCGGATTCAGTTCATAGTAAACGCGGGCGTTCACCAGTCCCGACGCAGCAATAGCTGTGCCTACATCGCCGCCCAGTTTTGTTGCATCGGCAGGTTGCGTGGTGCTTGCCGCCACAGAGCCCACAGGCTGTGCACAGAAATAAATCTTTCCCTGCACCCACATGGCAGGGGCATACCAGCCGCCAAAACGGAAGCGTTTATAGCGCATTTTTTTGCAGTTGACGTACAGCGCCGTGTCCGACCTCACCGCATAACAACGGGATTTCAAGTATCGGCAGAGACCGGGATTATCGTCTACCGAGATGCGATAGTCAGCGCCACCCATCAGCAAAATCTGATTCTTAGAGCGCTTTTCTACCTTCATAGTGGAAAGTGTGTCGCCACGGTCTTCCACCAATTCCTTCAAGTTGGCATATATCACATGCTGGGCGCTCACATGGAAAGCAACCAACACCCCGAATATGCCCAATAACCACCACCTTTTCATACCGCAAGCTTTTCTTTCTAAAACACTTTTATTTGAGCGAAAGTTACATTATTTATCCAAGAAGAGCAAATAAATGAAAGAAAAAGTGGAGGTAACGGAAATAAATATCCCTAGTGATTGCAGTTTCCCACGCATAGTAACAACAGTTTCCATCCTTGGAAACGATAGTTTCTTCCACTAGGAAACGACAGTTTCCTTTAATGGGAATTGGAGTTTCCTTTAATAGGAACTACAGTTTCTCCTTATGGGAACGAACATTAATATATCAACAGGAGAAAGCCGGATAAGCATTTGGTTATAACCCAGGCTTGTTTTACCTTTGCAAGCAAAGAAAAAGAAGATAATGAACACAATCAATGAGATAACTGCCACTTATCAGCATATTGCCGAAGAGGGGCGCCAGAAACTGAATAAAGTACAAAACGAGATTTACCGCATAGGCACTCTGCGACTTCTATTGTTCGTTGCCGGAGTAGCAGGCATCATATACTTCTGGTCGGCAGGCTGGGGAGTGCTGACGGGCATCATTGCCGTAACACTTCTACCTTTCATTCTATTAATAAAGTATCATAACCGTCTGTTCCACCAGAAAGACTATCTGGAGAAGAAAGTAGAAATCAACGAACAAGAGCTTGCTGCACTGAATTATGACACGGCATCCTTCGAGGATGGAGCAGAGTTTGTAGACCCGGCACATCTGTATAGCTTCGATTTGGATGTCTTCGGTCCTCATTCCCTGTTTCAATACATCAACCGGACATGTACGCAACTTGGGAAAAATCTGTTAGCTGCCTGGCTGGACACACATCTGGAAAAGAAAACAGAAATAGAAGCCCGACAGGAAGCCGTCCGAGAACTGGCTACGGCATTGGAGTTCCGGCAGGAGTTTCGCATTTTAGGGTTGCTGCATAAGGGGAAAGCCGCCGACGAGGATGAACTAAAGGCATGGGCAAAAAGTCCGAGCATCTTCCGGAAAAATATAATATTTCGTATGCTGCCATGGTTAGTCGGAGGAACAAATGCCGTGTGCATCGCACTGGCAATTGCGGGCATCATTCCAACCAGCATTTGTGGCGCCGTATGGGTGTGTTTCGTATTTGCCAGCTTCAGTTTCACCGGTAGAATCACCAAGATGCAAGCTGTTTATGGCAAGAAGCTGCAGATACTGGCAACTTATGCCAACTTACTCCGGCTTATGGAGAACCAACCGATGAAAAGCCAGGTATTGAGCGAAGTGAAAGAGTGGATTGGTGGCGAGAGACAGACGGCCTCTCACTCTATCCAGCGCCTAAGTAAACTAATGGATGAACTCGACCAACGAAACAACGCTTTCATGTATGCCATTCTCAACGGTTTGTTCTTTTGGGAAATCCGCCAGATCATGCGTATTGAAGGTTGGAAAGAACAATATGCTTCGGAACTTCCTCGTTGGCTAACAGCTATTGCACACATGGATGCCCTCTGTTCACTGGCCACTTTCGCCTACAATCATCCGCTATATTCTTATCCCACCATTGCCATTGAACCTTTCTGCCTCCGAGCCGAAGCAATGGGACACCCATTGATGAATCGCGACAAATGTGTATGCAATGATATTGACATCGAGAAACGTCCTTTCTTTATCATCATCACTGGTGCCAATATGGCGGGTAAAAGTACATACCTCCGCACCGTAGGTATCAACTATTTACTGGCCTGTACCGGAGCCCCAACCTGCACCCAACGAATGGAACTATATCCCGCCCGTCTCATCACCAGTTTGCGTACCAGTGACTCTCTGACCGACAATGAGTCCTATTTCTTCGCCGAACTCAAACGCCTGAAACTCATCATCGACAAACTGCAAGCTGGCGAGGAACTATTCATCATTCTCGATGAAATATTGAAAGGTACCAACTCAACGGATAAACAGAAAGGTTCCCTCGCCCTCATCAAACAGTTCATGACCTTACAGGCAAACGGCATCATCGCCACCCACGACTTGATGCTCGGTACTCTTGCCGACATTTTTCCCAACGATATCCGCAACTACCGCTTCGAAGCCGACATAACCGATAATGAGCTTACTTTCTCATATCGCTTGCGCGAAGGGGTAGCCCAGAACATGAATGCTTGTTTCCTGATGAAAAAAATGGGGATAGCCGTCACCGACTAATCCCCACTAGCTTAAAGTTAAGTCCAGTAGAACCCTACGGCTTAGCTCACTTTACACTTCGACAAGAAAGCCGATACGGTTGCTGCATCGTTACCCGTGTAATAATGTACAGAAGTCACCGGCGTGTACGTATAAGGTACAAATTGGAACAACTGAACAGCTGCAAATTTATTATCTTGTGAAAGTATAATATCCATACGCACATTACCGCTCCCTTCACTCTTCACACCATCTTCAACCGCAAGATGACCCTTTTCAATCATTTCTTTCAGCTTGCCCATGTGTTTCAAATCAAAGAAGATGCTACGCTCTTTCGTAATGCTTCCAGTTGGGAGGTATACCACTTCTTTAGATTTCCAGAACAAACGGAATATTCCTAGCAGGAAGAATGCCGTCCCCAACACCATCAGCAACATGCTAAGCGTAGATGAGCGGTCGGTTATTTCGAAAGTGGATGCGAATACAAGGACACCCAACAGCAGCATAACGGCTGAGAAAATAAGTCCGGGAATACTTGTACGTTTTACAATATCAGGGTGTGTAGACGCAAAGATTGTTGCGTCAATAGTTTGAGTTGCCATAATTTAAATCGTTTTGAAATGAATAAAAGTTTAACTGATAAAAACATAAGAATAATTACCTTATGTAAGCCTACTGCTACAAAAGGTAAAAAAGAGTTCAATTCATTCAAACGTCTAAATGATAATTCGCCTGAGCGTAAACACATAATATTCACACGCAGGTTGACAACGATAGAAAGCAGTAGTATCGAATAGCTTCGAGCGTTGCAATGATAATGCATCATCACGATGAGCCAATCGCCCTACTACATCTTTCAATGAAAGTATAAATTCGGTTGTATATGAACGCTGTGCACGAGAGAATGTGAGTAACTGGGTAGTTCCACCAGAACTTGCAATCTCTGCATCAGATAAGTATGGCAATTGCGGAGCTGGAATATAGCTTCCTTGACGAACAGCATTTCTCTGAATATTCCCGTCTTCCCCCATAGCAATTTGAGAGACAGAAACCGTTTCATCTACCAATTTGGTAAATGCATCGCTCACACTTCCCCAAAAGGCAGTTGCAAGGACCAGGATTAATATCAATTTCAGAAACTTTGCCATATCTATTTGCAAAGATAACAGTTTGTTTCATTCAATTGTTTAAAATAAGAACCTTTTAATGAATGTTTAGGAAAGATATGCCTCTATTTCCCAAACAGAGTTCCGTAAACATCTCCTACAGAAGATAAAGGAAGTATTATCCTTTATTAGGAGTATCACCTTCAGACACATCGCCCTCTGCCAAATAGTTTAGTAACTGTCGCAAGACTTGAATGGAGAACAAGACATAACAAAGAGAGAAAAAACAAAAAGCCGCCCCCTTATAGGAGACGGCTTTTATATTAAAAAGAATAGTCGATTTATTCAGCTTTTGCCTCTTCCACTGCTGGAGCTTCAGCAGCTGGAACCTCTGTAGGAGCAGCAGCTTCTGTAGCAGCTTTCTTAGAACGGCGAGTACGAGTAGCCTTCTTAGCAACTTTGTCCTTAGCCATGTTTTCGTTGTAATCAACAAGTTCAATAAAGCACATTTCTGCATTATCACCCAGACGGTGTCCTGTCTTGATGATACGAGTATAGCCACCCGGACGGTCAGCAATCTTCACAGAGATTTCTTGGAACAGTTCCGTTACAACATACTTATCTTGCAAATTACTAAACACAACACGACGAGAATTGGTCGTGTCATCCTTTGACTTCGTAATCAAAGGCTCAACAAACTTCTTTAAAGCTTTAGCCTTTGCAACAGTCGTAGTGATTCTTTTGTGCTTAATCAAAGAACATGCCATGTTAGACAACATAGCGTTTCTGTGAGAAGCAGTACGACCTAAATGGTTGAATTTCTTATTATGTCTCATTTTTTATTCTTTATCTAATTTATATT
>OGIE01000519.1_pt1 | contig 57852 bp, 42 predicted proteins | sample 1571581 | NCBI WGS metagenome assembly OGIE01 (sample SAMEA2582021, study PRJEB24529) | metagenome | biome: Human gut stool | place: China | collected 2011 | reverse complement strand
GCCAAAAGGTAATTTTGTAAATCAAAGGGAGTAATGAATAATTGCTTCCTTTGATTTTTTATATACTCCTCTTGTAGAAAAACAATCTAAGCAGAATAGTTTTATTTTTGTCAAAACAAATATTGATAAATTTGATTTGATATACTTTTATTATTAAATATATTTATTTATATTTGCACTGTAATTAAATATTGAAGTTAAATATATAAAAAAGAAAAGTAGACAATAATAAATTAGGAAAAGGCTTTGGGCTATATCTTTCAGTTATGTAAAATTAAAGACTGATTATAGTAGTTTTTAATGAATGGATTTGGTTGCTAAGCTTATTTTCCAGGAGACATTTCTACCTTTTTGATACTTTGTATGACTTCTATGCTGTATGCTGACGAATATAGATAGATCTGAATATTATGCCATAGTCTTCTAAGGACTCTGTTATTTATCTTTGAAAATACTCCTTCCCTGTTATAAAAACATAACATTTCCCTAATTATTTTTTATATTGGGGGAAATAGATTGGATTTTGCAAAGATGAATTGTTCAAAGCAGAAAATACTACTTATTATAAAAACAAATTGCCAATGTTCGTTTTGATTTAAATATTAGCTTCGTATATTTGCCGTTATGCTAACAAAATCTATCAACGAGGAACTATTAGTGAAGGAACTGGTCCAGGGAAGCCAAGATGCTTTTCAGGTGATATTCATGCGCTATTATCCTAAAGTCCGCAATTTTGTATACGGCCTGGTTAAATCGCAACAAGACGCAGAAGATATTACCCAGGAAGTTTTTTCAAAAGTGTGGGTAAACAGGAATATGTTTGCCGATGTCAGGAATTTTGGAGCATATCTGTTTATTCTATCTAAGAATACTACTTTCAATTTTTTGGAATCTCAGCAAATACGTATAGAAAGGTTGAATGAAAAACCTTTTGAGGAAGAAACTTATGATTCACCGGATGAAGATCTGATAGCTAAAGATCTGCAACTCCTGATAGATATGGTGGTTGAGAATATGCCTCCCCAGCGTAAACTGATCTATCAGTTGAGCCGTGAAGCGGGATTATCGAATGCAGAGATCGCGGAGAAATTGGAATTGAGTAAGAAGACGGTAGAGAATCATTTGAATCTAGCGTTAAAAGAGTTGAGAAAAATTTTATTATACCTATTGATACTTTATTTGTGTTAAAAAATTAGGGGTGGATAGCCTAAAAGCAGTCTATATAATATAATCGTAGAAATAGAATGAGTTATATAAAAAAAATAGTTGATTATTTCTTTCATCACGACCTCTCGGAAGAGATGACCTGGAAAGTACATCGACGGCTGATTAAAAAAGAGGATAGACCGGAAGTAGATAGTGCGTTACAGTCGGTTTGGGATACTATAGGATTTCCGGAAATGGATGAGACTTATCCCAAACAGGCCTTTTCACAGTTGAGCAGAAATTTAGGTTTTACAGATCAAAAGAAACCGGTAGGTAAAGCTTTACGGATCATGCCGTTCTGGGTAAAACTGGCGGCTATATGGCTTTTACCATTAATCATGCTTTCCACATCTCTATATCTTTATTGGGAAGCGACCCATGTGAAAGATGTCTTGGCGAATGTTTCACTGATAGAACATTTTGTACCTGCAGGGAAACGTGAGCAGGTTGTCCTTCCCGACAGTAGCCGTGTTTGGCTGAATTCCGGTAGCGTATTGATATATCCTTCTACTTTTGTGGGAGAGAGACGTGAGGTTTATCTGTCGGGTGAAGGTTATTTCGAGGTAGAGAAGAATGTGGAACAGCCTTTTATTGTTAAAGCCCGGACACTGAATGTCGAAGTATTGGGTACCCGGTTCAATCTTTTCGCTTATCCGGAAATCGACCGGATAGCAACTACTCTTGAAGAAGGATCTGTACAAGTGCGTTTACAGGATGAAGAGGAAAAAACATATCATCTGGTGCCTGATGAACAACTCTTATATTATATTGAATCCGGAGATGTAGATGTGAAAAAGGTTGTTTCTGCCGATTATTCCGATTGGCGTGAAGGAGGTCTGCTGTTTGATAACTATTCTTTTAAAGATATTATCCGTATCCTGCAACGTACATACGGGTTGAATATACATTTGCAGACATCGGCTTATAATGAGAATCTGCTGACGGTTCATTTTAATAAGAATGAGTCTGTCGAAAATATATTTATGCTTCTGAAAGAGCTTATTCCGGGCTTGGAGTATAAAATTGATGGGAAAAATATTTATCTGAGATAAGTTCCTTAAAAAAAAATCACATGTAATTTGAAAAAGTTTTACGATTGATTGGGTGCAACGTTTTTTTCATCTGTCATTATAGATGAGTTCGCACTCAAATCGGTGCAATTGTTTAACTATTTTAATTACATATGAAGAACAAACACAAATCCAGACGAATTGGAACCTATTGTCTGAGTTTTTTGATTGCAGGTTGCCTGCAAATCAATGCGCAGAAGGTGTCCTTTAATGAAGGTACTGTTTCTTTAAAAGAAGCATTCCAGAAGATTGAAGCTTCATCCAAGTACAAAATTGCCTATAATGGCACCCAGTTGGATGTAAACAAAAAAGTCGAGCTTAATCAAAACAATGTGGAAGTATTGGATGTATTGAGCCAGGTGCTGGCTGGTACAGGCTATACTTATTCGGTAAAAGGTGACTATCTGGTCATTACCTCTCCTTCCCAGAATGCGGTTAATCAGAAGGTAAAGAATGTAAAAGGTGTTATTGTCGATGAAACGGGCGAACCTGTTATCGGCGCAAACGTCGTTGTTGCAGGAACAACAAATGGTACGGTTACTGATTTTAACGGTAATTTTACATTGGAAGTTCCTGAAAACGGCACACTGGATATTTCTTTCATCGGTTATCTGACTCAATCGATATCCCTGAAAGGGAAAAGTGATTTCCGTATTACGTTGAAGGAAGATACCCAGAAACTGGATGAGGTGGTAGTTGTCGGTTATGGTACCCGTTCCCGTAAAAGTATCACCGGTTCTGTAGACCAGGTAAACAGCGAGATCTTTGAGAATCGTCCTGTAACCAATGCTACCCAGGCTTTACAGGGTGCTTCTGCTAACCTTATCATTCAGAGCAAGAATGCGAATCCGAACGACAACAGTATGAACATCAACATCCGTGGTGTCAGTACGATGGGTAACAATGACCCGCTGATCGTTATCGACGGATTGGTATCGAGCTCATCGACTCTGAACAACCTGAACCCGAACGATATCGATAACGTATCCGTCCTGAAAGATGCAGGTAGTGCAGCTATCTATGGTTCCCGTTCTGCAAATGGCGTTATCCTGGTAACGACTAAAAAAGGCTCCAAAGGCAGCAAACCCGTTGTCGCGTTTAATGGACAGGTCGGCATTCAGGACCCGCATATTTTATTCTCTCCGGTTGAAGGCTGGCAGAATGCCATGTTGAGAAACCAGGCAAATATGAATGTGGGCAGTGCACCTCAGTTCACACCTACCCAGATCCGTGATCTGTATGATCATCGTAATGAAGAAGAATGGCTATATGACCAAATCGTTAAATCCGGCCTTCAGCAAAACTATAACATCAATGTATCCGGAGGTAGTGAGAATACCACTTATATGGTATCAGCCAGCTACTATAACCAGGAGAGTAACTTCCAGGGTAGCTTCGGAATGGAACGTTATAACTTCCGTAGTAACCTGAGTACCGAGTATGGCCGTTTTAAACTGACGTCATTGATGGCTTACAACCGTCGTAAAGACAGAACGGTAGCCGGTGGTACAGGAAATACGATCATCAACTCGTCTCGTGTTCCTTCTTACTATTATTATAAGTTTATGGAAGGTGACAAATATCTGGTTAATGATATAGTCGGCGACGATAATCCACTGGCATTACTGCAGGACGGTGGTTATGAAAAGAAAGACGAAGATAACTTCATCGGAAGTATGAACCTTGACTTCAAGATCATCGACGGCTTGAAAGCTACCGGTTTGGTTGGTCTGGACCTGACTCAGCATCACCGTTATCGCCGTGACAAGAAAGTGCCGTTGTATTCTTCTGCCGACCTGGAAAATCCGGTACTGTATATGCACTCCAATACAATGACTGAAGATTATAACGAAAAACGTTATACGTTAAGTACACAGTTCTTATTGGATTTCAACCGTACGTTTAACAGTGTTCATAATGTAAACGCCTTGTTCGGTGTATCAAACGAATCTTATACAAAACAGGCAAGCCGCATCGCCTGGGAATATACGGATGAAGACCTGGGTTTACCGACAACAGACGAATCCGTTCAGAATAAAGATAACAAGAACTCGAATAACGATACGGACCAGACAAGTATTACTTCCATATTCGGTCGTGTAGGTTATAATTATATGGACAGATATTACGGAGACGTATCTTTCCGTTATGACGGTTCTTCAAAATTTGCCAAAGATCAGCGCTGGGGTTTCTTCCCTTCATTCTCTGCCGGTTGGCGTCTTTCTGAAGAGGCCTTTATGGATACTTATAAGAGTAATATCGGTGATTTGAAACTGAGAGCATCTTATGGTGTGCTGGGTAATCAGAATGTAGACAATTATTCTTACCAGACTGTTTACCAGATGAACAACAACGGTTATGTATTCAATGGCATATCTGTTCCGGGAACCAGCTATACAGACGGTAATGCATTCCTGACATGGGAAAAATCGGCCAACTTCAATATTGGTGCCGATGCAACTTTCCTGAATGGTAATTTATTCTTATCTGTAGATTATTTTGATAAGAAAACCTCTAATATATTGTTAACTCCTGAAGTATCCTCTATCTATGGCGGTTCTGCTGCTAAAGAGAATGCCGGAGAAATGAAGAACAGAGGTTGGGAAGTAACGATCAATTATAAATTGAATTCAGGCGATTTCCATCATAACTTCAATTTCAACATTTCCGACTCAAAGAATAAAGTAACAGATTTCGGTGGAAAAGAACGTATCGACCAGAATGACCAGTTGTATAAACTGATCCGTGAAGGCGAGCCTTTAGGTTCATATTTCGGTTACAAAACAGATGGATTGTTCCAGAGTTATGACGAGATTGCCAATAGCTCACTGCCGGTAGGAGCTTCCGTACAACCTGGTGATGTGAAATACGTTGACCAGAATGAAGATGGCGTTATCGACGAAAAAGACCGTGTAATATTGGGTAATGCATTCCCTCGTTATACATTCGGTTTTACTTACAACATGACATGGAAGGGATTCGACCTGAACGTGATGCTGCAAGGTGTGGGTAAACGTTCTATGTATTTGCGCGGTGAGTTGATAGAACCATTCCATTCAAACTATTCATATTGTATTTACGAACATCAGTTGGACTTCTGGACTCCGACAAATCCGGATGCTCGATGGCCTCGTCTGGTTGCTCCGGGTTCTTCCTCTTCTACGAACAACTGGGGTATGGCCGGTTCTGATATTTATTTGTTGAATGCTGCCTACTTGCGTGTAAAGAACATCCAGATCGGATATACTTTACCGAAGGCATTGACTCAGAAGTTTGGTGTGCAGAAATTGCGTGTCAGTGTAAATACTGAAAATCCGCTGACATTTACCAAGAACTCATTTATCGATCCGGAATCTTCCGAATTCGGTAGCAATATGGGGGGGATCGGTGGTATCGGAGCGAACAGCGGACGTAACTACCCGACACTGACTTATTATGGATTTGGTTTGGATATAGAATTTTAAGACATAGACTTTGTTATGAAAATGAATATTTTAAAATATTGGCCAAGTATGGCATGCGCCATACTTGCATCATTTGTATCTTGTAATGATTTGGATCTGGCTCCTACCAATAAGTTTACGGATTTGAACTATTGGACTTCCGAAGCAAAGGCTTCTTCGGTGCTGAGCATGGCTTACAGCCAAATGATGAGTTCCGGTTATTTCTTTGCAGATGAACGTTTATCAGATAACTTATACGAAGGACGTGGTAGCACGGATGAAAAACTGATCACTTCCGGTCAGGCAAATGCCGCTTTGGGACGTTTCTCTGAGGACTGGAAAAAATGTTATGAAGGTATCAAAACTTGCCATACATTCCTGGAGAACGTAGACCGTGTCCCCAACATGGATGAGACATTGAAAAACAGAATGAAGGCAGAATCGCGTTTTATTCGTGCGATGTTGTTCTTCCGTCTGGCCAATAACTATGGCGATGTTCCCCTGTTCGACTATACATTGACGATCGAGGAGGCCAATACGATCGCCCGTTCGCCGAAAGCGGATGTTATCAAGTTTGTCCGTGACGAACTGAATGACATTGTCGGCACATTACCGACAAAGCAGGAATATGCTGCAAACGATAATGGCCGAATCACTAAAGGCGCTGCTATGACTTTACTGGCACGTACCTATTTATATGAAAACGACTGGCAAAATGTATCGTCTATTTGTGAGAAAATAATAAATGGCGAATACGGTGAATATGCTTTATTCTCAAGCTATGGAGGTTTATTCCTGCCGGAAAACGAATATAACAGCGAAGTGATTCTGGATATGGGTTATCTGTTGAATCTGAGAACCTGGAGCGAAATGTACGATGGGATTCCCCTGTCGGTGGGTGGACGTGTAAACGGTTTCGCACCGACTCAGGAGCTGGTTGACGATTATATCATGAAAAATGGACGGTCGATCAATGAAAGTGGTTCCGGTTATAAAGAAGACGATCCCTATACAAACCGGGATCCGAGATTACAGGCTACTATCGTTTACCATGGCTACCAATGGACGGATGGTAACGGTAAAACGTCTACGATTTATATCAAACCGGGTTCTTCTGAAGATGCGGGAGCCGCTAACCTGGATGAATATATCGGTCCGGGACAGAACTCGACAGCAACAGGATATTATCTTCGTAAATGGTTCGATCCGACAGCTCCGGCTGGTTTGGCTTCCGGTTTAAACCTGATCCTGATGCGTTATGCGGACGTTCTATTGATGTATGCCGAAGCAAAAACAGAACTGGGTGAAATGAATGAAACTGTTTGGAACAAGACGATCCGTCCGATTCGCGAACGTGCCGGTTTCACAGACGCTTCTGCTTTGAATTATCCGGCTTCGGGCGATATGCAGACTATTGTACGCCGCGAACGTCGTTGTGAATTGGCTATCGAGGGTACGAGACTATACGATATCCGTCGTTGGAAAACGATCGAAACCGCACTGAACGGTAATCCTCACGGAGCTAAATTTGCAGCAGGCAATACACAGTATATCCAGTTGGATAAGAGATCTTTCAATAAAGATAGAGATTATCTGTTCGCTATTCCGCAGTCACAACGGGATATCAACAAGAATCTGACTCAGAATCCCGGATATTGATCAAAAGTTTTAATTCCAAAAAATCTAGAGATATGAAAATTGTATCTATCAAATATATTATGCTGTTCGCTTTTGCTCTGGTCTTTGCGGCATGTAGCAGTGACGGGGAAGTGAGGCATTTGGGCGTGACTGCCGTTAAAGCGTTATATGAACCGGATAATGAGAAAGCCGTTGTCCTGCAAGCATCAGCTTCGGCTTCATTGTATTTTGAATGGGAACCGTCGTTGGCGGAAGATGGTGGTGCCGTGTTGTATGAAGTTGTTTTCGATAAGGCGGATGGTGATTTTTCCGATCCCGTGTCTATAGTTACAGCTGATAATAATGGCGGAACTAATCATGCAACGATTACACATAAGCAGTTGAACCAGATCGCTGCTTCGGCAGGGATCGGATCGGCTGAAGAAGGAACTCTGAAATGGACGGTATATGCCTCCAAAGGTATTAATCCGGTCAAGGCAGAAGAAGAACGTACGCTGACGCTTACCCGTTTGGCAGGATTCGCAGAAGTCCCGAGCCAGTTGTATATCACCGGTGAAGCAACAGAAGTAGGGGCTGACCTGGAGAATGCCATGATAATGAAAAAGGTGGCTGACGGTGAATTTGAGATTTTCATGAAACTAACGGAAGGCAAGTCCTTTAAGTTTGTCAGTGCCAATACCGGTACTCCCGCTGAATACTCGCTGAATGGTGAAAAACTGGTAGAAGGCGGTAGTACAACAGCAACCAAGACCGGTATCTATAAATATTATATTGATTTTAATGCCGGATCGTTTACTTCGAAAGAAGTGACTAAAGTGAAATGGTTCCTGAACTGGTCACAGAAAGAGATAGAACTGGATTACCAGGGTCTGGGTGTCTGGGCTATCAGTAACTATACAGTAACAGGCCTGACGGATAGCGATAATTCGGACGACCGTTATAAGTTCAGAATGGAAAGCTCCGAAGGAGAAACCGAATGGAGAGCTGCCATCAACAATGATAGTAAGCCGACCGGTAACGATGAGTATTACTACATGGCTGAAAAGACGAATGTAGAACAGTGGACAAACAACGAAGTCTGGAAGAGTCCGGCTACCGATGGTTGGAGTGATAAGGCGTATGATGTTACATTCTCTTTGAATACGCAAGGTGAATATACTCATAATTTAGTAATCAAATAAAAAGGAAGAATTATGAAAGCGATATTTATAAAACTGATGTTCGTTACCTCTGCGGTGCTGGCCTTTATGGGATGTAATGATAATATGGGGGAGACGGATAACCGTTTGGCAAGTGTAAGCACATTGCTTGAACCGGCAGATGGAAAATCCGTTGTTTTGGAACCCTCCGCATCAGCCAGTGTTTATTTTGAATGGCAGACACCGAGTGTGGAAGAAACAGGTACTGCTCTTTATCAGATTGCTTTTGATAAGGCAGACGGTGATTTTTCACAACCGGTATATGTGATGTATTCCAATAATAACGGATTTGGCAATTATGTTTCCGTTACGCATAAGCAATTGAACCAGATTGCGGGCAAGGTCGGTATAAAACCGTCCGATACGGGTACATTCAAGTGGACCGTACTTTCTTCAAAAGGTTTGCAGAGCATGAAAGCCGGAGTTGAAAATAAGATCACGGTGACCCGCCTGGCCGGTTTCGAAGATGTTCCGATCGATGTATATGTGACCGGAGAGGCCTCTGAAGGTGGCGCTGACCTGGCAAAAGCACATAAAATGAAAGCAATTGCCGGTGGTGAATTTGAAGTGTATACAAAACTGACAGCAGGTAAACCTTTCTATTTCACAGACGCAAAGACCGGTACTCCGAGAGAGTTCTATACAATTGATGGAATGGTGAAAGAGAACGGTACGGCAACGGTTGCCAAAGACGGTATTTACCGTATTACATTAGACTTTAATACCGGTGCCTGCACTTATACACTGGTAAACAAAGTCAGCTTCTATTTCTGCCCGGATGGTGAATCTCTGTTCGAACTGCCTTACGCAGGCTATGGTGTATTCCAGGCTAAGGAAACAGTTACTTTCAAAGAAGAAAGCTGGGGTAAGGACGAACGTTATAAGTTCAGAATGACTATCCAGGAAAATGGCGGAGCCGATGCGGAGAAAGAAGTCGAATGGGGTACATTGAACCAGACAGACGCTCGTCCGACGGCAAGCAGTCCGGAGTCTTATTATTACCTGCAATTGTTTACCGAAGTATCCCAGTGGGATAACAAGTGGAAGTTGATGGGAGACTTTGACGGTGTTCCGGCTACTTATACACTGTATCTGACAGCCGATCAGCCTTATACGCATACGATCGTTAAATAGTTTACTATAAGATTTGGTAAGAAGAACCCGGAATTGTATATTTCGGAAAATTTGACCTGATTCCGGGTTCTTCTTTTTTTAACAGCTAAAAATAATGTCATGAAGAATATATTCCTTTTCCTGTTACTCCCTTTTTTACTTGGAGCTTGTGGCGATGATGATAATACTCCGAACGTACCGGATGAAAATGATAGTATTAATTGGTATGCCGCTGCCGATAGCAGTACGACGGCATTGATAAATTCATTTTGGAATGCGGGAGAGAAGTATTTTAATACCGATAACAATGGAAATACGACATTCCAGTATTGGCCCCAGGCACATGCACTGGATGTGCTGACAGACGCCTATTTGCGTACGCAAGATGCGAAATATAAAACCTATTTCGACCAATGGTTTGAAGGCGTGAAGATCAAGAACGGTAATTCGTTCCGGAATGACTATTACGATGATATGGAGTGGAATGCGCTGGCTATTCTTCGTGCATACCAGGCAACCAAAGAACAAAAATATAAAGATGCCGCATTGCAGATCTGGGATTATATCAAAGTAGGTTGGAATGAGAATGCAGGTGGAGGTATCAGTTGGGTAAAAGGGCAGGAGTATAGTAAAAATGCCTGTTCAAACGGTCCGGCTTGCATCCTGGCAGCCCGCCTGTACCGTGAATTCGGGGATGAAACGTATAAGGAATGGGCACTCAAGATATATAACTGGGAAAAAAGTACATTATTCAACAGCAATAACGGGATGGTGTACGATAATATAAACAGCAATACCGGAGAAATACAGAAAAGTTGGATATTTACTTACAATGAAGGAACATTTATCGGATCAGCCGTTGAATTATATAAGATATTGGGAGAAAAGGCCTATCTGAACGATGCCGTTTTGGCTGCTGATTATACGATCAGTACACTGGTGAGCAATTCTATTCTGAAAGATGAAGGAACAGGTGACGGAGGATTGTTCAAAGGTATTTTTATTCGTTATTTCACAGATCTTATCCAGCAGGACCGCCTGGATGCAGGTGCTAAACGGCGTTATACACAATTCCTGAAAACAAATGCAGAAACATTATGGACGCAGGGGACCAATAAATCAAATGTATTATTCGGTACTTACTGGCGGACTGCCCCGGGAGCGTCTACAGGATTAACCGAGCAACTGAGTGGTTGTATGTTGATCGAAGCGGCTGCGTTACTGGAGGATCTGGATATATTATAAGTGTTTTTTAATCTCAGACAGATATAGTTTTTAATTCTTGATCATTATCATATTCTAATAATTAATTTAGTATGAAAAACTCTTTTTTTGCAGGCTTATTATCATTGACCTTGATGATAAGTTGCCAATCGGGTAAGCAGCAGCTCACGAATTATGTGAATCCTTTTTTAGGGACAGCAACGTTGTGGGAAACGAAAGACCTGGGGTATGAACGTCATTTGAAGACAAGGACCTGGGGGGCTGAAGTCTTTCCCGGTTCTTCTGTTCCGAATGCGATGGTCCAGTTGAGTCCGGTGACCCAATTCCGGAGCGGAGCCGGTTACCAGTATGAAGATACGGTTATTTACGGCTTCTCGCATACCAATAAAGGACATTGGAACCTGCTGCATCTTCCTATCCTTCCGGTAACAGGGAATGTATCTTCCGATGATTATGCCTCAAAATACAGCCATACGAACGAATCGGCTCATCCGGGCTATTACCAGGTATTCCTGGAAAGATACGGGGTCAATGCCGAGCTGACTTCCACACTTCGTTGTGCTTATCATAAATATACTTTCCGACCGGATGACGATAAGAAAGTCTTGGTGGATATCACGCGGACAAACAATGGAGTAAGAGACTGGAGCATTCAGAAGGTCGACGATCATACTTTTTCCGGTAATCAGGATGCCGAGGGTAATATACGTTTCTATGCTGTTTCCAATTATAAGATCCAGGATATCAAACAGGTGAAAGACGGTGAACATGAAGTTTCGGTTGTTGGTTTTGCCGATAGTAAAGGAAGCGAACCGCTGGAGTTGAAGATCGGTTTTTCTTTCGTAAGTATCGACAACGCAAAGATGAACCTGGAACAGGAAATGAAAGAGAAAAGCTTTGCACAGGTTCGGAAGGAAGCAGACAATACCTGGGAGAATTTGTTATCCAAAATAGAAGTGACCGGCGGAACGGAACGTGAGAAAGGCATTTTCTATTCCTGTCTGTATCGTTCGTTCTTATGGCCCGTTTTGCGAAGCGACGTGAACGGGGAATATACGGATGCTAAAGGCAATGTGGTAAATAATGGTTTCCGTTATTATACCGATCCGTCATTCTGGGATGATTATCGTAATAAGTTGATTTTATTGGGAATGATCTCGCCGGATGTAACGACAGACGTGATCAAATCCATTACAGATAAAGGTGAAAAGCGGAATGGCTATATGCCGACCTTTTTCCACGGCGACCATGCCTCTGTATTTGTTGCCGGTAACTATTTACGCGGATTGAAGGATTTCGATCTGAACCGGGCCTATAAACTGTTGGTGAATAACACAACTGTTCCGGGAAAAGGCGGCAGGCCGTATCTGGATGAATACATCGAACAGGGATGGATTGCAGAAAAGGATACGACGAATGTTCCGACCTGGGATGAATATAAAGCAGCGGTAACAAAGACTGTCGAATATGCATACGATGATTATGCGACTGCTTTGTTGGCTAAGGAGTTGGGAGATGAAAGTACTTATAAAACGTTGATGGAACGCTCCGGTAATTATAAGAACCTGTTCGATCCGGGTACAGGTTTCTGGCGCGGAAAGATTGCCGATGGCAGCTGGATCAAGGATTTCGATCCTTATTATCCTTATTATGCTTATATGTATCGTGAAGCCAATGCCTGGCAGTCACTGTTTTTTGCTCCCCACGATCCGAAAGGTATGATTGCCCTTTATCCCAGTGAAAAAGCTGTCGAACAGAAACTGGATTCACTGTTTACAGAACCGTGGAGAAATTATGAAGCCCACAATTTAACCGGTTTCATCGGAAATTATTGCCACGGCAACCAACCCGGACACAGCATTCCTTATACTTATTATTTCATCGATAAACAGGAAAAGGCACAGTGTATGCTGGATAGTATCATGAATCATTATTATGATATGGGTAAGGACAAACTGGCTTATTCCGGAATGGATGATGCTGGTGAGATGTCTTCCTGGTATGTATTCAATGCCATTGGCTTATATACCTATTCTCCGGCTGACCCGGAATATATCGTGACCGTACCTTTGTTCGACCAGGTAAAATTCACCTTAGGCGATAATACTCAGTTCACGATCGTAAAGAAAGGCAACGGGCGGAAGATTACGGATATTTCTTATGACGGTCAGAAAATCGATGGCTGGTTTATCCCGCATGCCCTGTTGAAACAGGGGAAACAATTGACGGTCACTACTGAATAATAAAAGATCAAGTGTTTTCTATTGCGATCGGCCCGGGTTTACTTAAATCCGGGCTGATTTGTATCAGTACGTGAATAAAGGATCAGATAAGCTTCTTTATTTGATCGGAAGCCTGGTCCTCTATAGTTGAATAGAGGAGTTTTTGTAGCATTCCGAACTGTTCTCTGGAGTAACTGTGGCCGATTATCCCGTGATCGATATGATGGATCTGATCGCAACTGGATGTCAATGTCTCGAAAACATGTGAAGTAACCAATACCGTTTTACCTCCTTCCCGGAGTTGTTGCAGGATAAGGGTGAGGATATGGGCACTTTCCAGATCCAGGCCGTTGAACGGTTCATCCAGGACTACGATCGGTTTATCCGGCTTAAGAACGCCCAGCAAGGCCAGTTTCTTTCTCATCCCGGTCGAATAGTTTTCCGTAATATCGTCTAACGGAAGATGAAAAAGTTGTTGCCAGCTATCTGTTTCAAAACCGTTCTTTCCTGCCGGGAAAAGATTCAGGTATTCCCGTCCTGTCATATAAGGGTAAAAGTAATTCTCGGCTTCCAGGTAGGCAATATCCCGTCTTTTCAGAGTTCTTTCATTGTAGCAGATCGAACCTTCGGAAGGGCGGATGAAAGCATACAGCGTATTCAGCAAGGTTGTCTTCCCGGCACCGTTCAGACCGACCAGGCCGTGTATTTTCCCCGATTCCATCGATAGGTCGATCCCTTTCAGTATGGGAGATCCTTTTTTATATTCTACTTGCAGATTCCGGATTGTAAGCATATAAATAAGTTGTTAGATTTCGGCAGGCAGCCAGATAGTATTTGATCAGAAAAAACAGAACTACCGGTGAAAAGACCGGAAGGAAAATGCTTATTACAGCTGTTGTAATGGGAACTTGCCCTCCCGTAATCTTTGTATTCGGCAGATAATGGGCATATTTGTTTACAATGAATAATGCTATATTCAGGGATACTCCTACCAGAAAGGTAAGGATAAGCCACCAATGCTGTGGATATAAAAGCATGTATATCGCACAAACCGGAATTATCGCGTATATGGATAATTTCAGATAGAGGAGTAGTTTCCTGTGCAGAAACTTGTTGGCAGGTCGTTCCTGCGCGCAAAGTATCTGTACCGGCTCTGAGAATCTGAAAATATCGGACAATACGACCGTGAAGAACCAGAGTGATGCCAGAGAGGCAAAAGGCAGTAACAGGCCGATCCAGGCACTCAGATAGAGAATCAGTAATAAGCCGCCGTATTGCCGGATCCCGGCCCGTAATTCGAAGGCTTCTGCCGGTATCCATCCAGGAGCTTCCATTCCCTTTTTTGTCCGGTGAAAAGGCTGTTTTATGAAACTGATTCCTATGCATCCGGCTATGATTGCCAGCGATATATACCAGAATGAATTTACCAGCAGGATAATAAGGATCGGTAAGGATAATAAGAAATAATCCATGCTGAATACTTTCCAGCCATTCTCTTCCGTAAGAAAGATGAATCTATAGTCTTTCCTTCGCAGCTGGAGTAAAGACAGAAGTGCCAGCAGGATGGCTGCTATGATCAGGCTCCCTTTTAAATCCTTCGTAAATTGATACAGTGCAATTCCGGGTATAAGCAAGAGTCCTACCATCACGACCAGATAGATAACCGGAATTTCACGAATAAACTTTCCCGACTGCCGGAGACGGAAACGTAGGAATGCGCTGTTCATAAATGTTCAATTAACGTTCCCGGCAAATGTAGGGAATTTTATTCATTGATTGTTGTATTCCCCGGGCATTATCCCTATCTTTCGCTCACCAAAAGATCCCTTTTATTATCAATACTCATTCCTGTCTTTTCTATTAAATATACGGTAAATTTTAGCGGCCGATAATTATCAGCCGTATGGTTCATAATTATCAGCCGATCGGTTGACAATTGTCGGCCAATCGGTTGATGGTTATCAACCGCTGATTTCCCGCTGGGGAAATTTGAATTAGTACGGGTAGTAACGGCAAATGCATCAGGTGGAAAATTATGATTGGCAGGGAGCAGGCAGTCCGTTTCCCTTAAAGATAAGTTTGTAGCTATCCTTAAATTCGTATTGGATATGTAGCTCCTGGTTTTTTAATGTGTTATTTAAACGTGATATAGCTTGATGGATTGTATTCTCTTCTACCTTACAATCTTTCCAGACCAGGTTGCATAAGTCATTTATTGAGCAAGTGTTTTCCGGAGCATTGCAAAAAGCAGCTAACAATTGTTGCTGCTGGAGGGTTAATTTTACGATTTTTTCTCGGTATCGTAACGTTTTTGTGTCTTTTTCAAAAACAAGATTGGGTGAGAATATGTGAATGTCTGAATCTTTTTTGTACGTTTCCAGTTGTTTGAATATTGCTAATTCATTTTTCTTTTGAGTTAATTCTTCTTGTAGCGTCTTTTCTCTTTTGACGTAGCCCTCGACAAGAACCGGCATTTTTTTTCTGAGATTGTACCAGGCGCATCCTATGGATAATGTGAATAGGAACCAGCCCAATAATGCAATCCAGTATAAAATCGGTATGCGTCTGATTAATGTCACTCGGGGTATTTTTATATAAGCTCTCAAACTTATACCTATGGAGCTAACCAAATAGGGTTCTGTAAATAATGGAATAAAAGAGGCTGTATTGTAATGAGTACAGGTATTGTTCTTTTTATTGATTGTATCGGTCAGACAAATGGCTGTAGCTATGTGTATATTTTCCTCGCTTAGTTTTTGTTGAAAGAGAGTATCCAGTCGGTAGACGTTAATGGGATTTTTGACGGCCAAAACGGATTGGAGGAAATCAGTCATTTTTTCGTCTAATGACAAGTCCTGTTGTCTGGGTGTTTTTATTTCTATCGTTTCCGACTTGAAGATGCAGCTATCTGAATATGTTTTAGCCGATGGCATAGTTACGGCAGTCACTTTTTCAGTTAGTATTTGCGATCTGTTTTGAAAGTCTTCTTTGACTGCTTCTTTAAACAACATAACGGACTTTTCCTGGATATGTCCTTCTTCAATTTGATGGAACGAAGAGATATGCAAAAGGATAAGAATTAGCAAAGCAATAGGAATCGCATAAATAATACTAGATATTGTAATTGCGGTGAAAAGGTGTTTTTTGTTAGTGTTCTTCATAAATGTCATTGTTTGTCAGTGCCTTTATTTTAAATGTCAGCGAATGTCAGCATGTATTCAAATAATGATTTATTTCATTTGCAAAGTAAACGAAACAAAGTGATATATGAAAAAGAATACTTGGAAAATGTTGCTGATAGCAATTGCTGGAATCGTAATGGTCATATTAGGTTTATCTGGAGTAACTTCGAGTCAGGGAGAACAGATATCCGATCTGATGTTAGAGAATATAGAGGCATTGGCTGGTGGAGAAGATAGTACTACTGTTTTTTGTTATGGTGAGGGTAGCCTGCATTGCCCGGATGGAACGAAGGTGGAGTTTGTAGAGTATTTGAGATGATCACTAAATACAAAATGACTCTAACTATTTAAAAGCAAATTGTATTTGTGCAATGATGATAACAAAAGAATATTAATTCGGTTGGAAAAAAAGGAGTTTACCCACCGGCCGGTCAAGCAAGTAAAGGTAAACTCCCGGAGCTCCCTCCTAAAAAGGAAGAGAGGTGTGTATGGAAACTTAGCGTAATCAAATTAAAAGCAAAATGTTTACTGAAAGATTTTTGTAAAGGTAAGAATTAAATAATTTGTAAACTTAATTTTAAGAAAAGATGAATACAAAATTGATTATTGGATTTGTTGCTATAGCTGTAGTGGCGATAGCTGGTTGGAATATTAATAAAAGTCAGGATAAAGCTGTCCTTTCGGAGTTGGCGTTAGCTAATGTTGAGGCATTGGCTAATGGTGAAAGTGGAGAAAAGACTGCTCCTGCTTGTAAAGGTGAAGCATATATTTATGGTCCAATGAAAAGAGTAAAGGATTCTCACTCAAAATGTGTAATGCAGAATATTACAAAGGTTGAGGAAGATGGTATTTGCTGGTATTAATTAAGAGTATACCAAAGTCTGTTTTTCTTTTATGAAAATCAGGCTTTGGCTAATTAATAGACATAATATGAATAAAACTTTATCTTTTTATGAGAAACTCTAAATATGCAATTATGAAAAGAATTTGTATTTTTTTTCTTTTATTAGGGATAATTTCTTGTTCTGATCTTCAGAGAAATAAATTCGATGTAATTACGCAACAGGCTAAATGCCTTCGGTCGGAAATGTATTTGTCTGATGAGAAGACATTAAATGTGTATTATGATTTAGCTGTTCTAGATACATGTATTATGTTTACAGATTATTTTAGTGATTCTCTTCTACAAGTACGTTCTATTACAGATCCTTCGTATTGTATAAGGGTTTTATATAAAGGAAATGGTCCTGATGAATTTGTTTCTCCTTATTTTGATAAGTCTATCTTTGGACAAGAGAAGAAAGAACAGTCTTTTATAGATGTTAATTCGAGAAAAATTGCGAAGATAAAATTTAATAGAGGACTACTGAGTGTGAAGGAAGAGAATATAATGCCAGAATTCCCATTATGCAGTAGTTTGAATAAAACCAATAAATGTATTTATGGAGTTGATGTTGAACTTGATAATAAAGGAATGTTTTTTATTTGGGATAATACAAATAATTGTTTATTGAAAAGAGTCGATTATTTTCCTGAAATAAGGGATGGGCATAAAGAATCATCACTTCCTTTTTTGTATTTATGTGATATTTGTGTGAACGAAAAGGAGAGGACTGTTGCTACAGCAATGCTTAATATGAATTTAATCCACTTTTATGATTTGGAAGGTAATCTTCGAAAGACATGTATGATAGGAGATAAATTGCTATATCCGGATTCAGACAGTAAATATCTTGATTTTCCTGATGCGGATAAGTTTTTTGTCCATCTTTGTGGTTCAGATGAATATGTATTCGGATTATATAATGGAACTAATAAGAAAAATGCGGCTTCGGATATTTTTATTTTTGACTGGTCAGGTGAATTTGTCGAAAGATACGAATTGGATAGACCATTGCATCGGATTGTTGCGGATAATTCAGGAAAATATCTTTTTGGGATAAGTGAAAATGCTGAGGGAGGAACGGACATTTTAAAGATTTCTATCCCGTTAAAAGTTGATTATCCTTGACTGGTTTAAATATATATATCAAAGAATATGCCGGAAAGTGGTTCATTGCAAATATATTTGTGCATTAATAAGACAATATTATGAAATCAACAGTTGTATCATTATTTTTATCCTGTAGGCAAGAGATTAACAAACTGGATATGTTGAAAACGTTTGTTATTGAGAAGTTTGATGAGAAAGAACTTGGGAGTGATGAATACTTTTCTGGGATGACATTATTGCCAGTACAATTGGACACAAACCAATTTGTAGGAAAAGCAAAGGGTGTTTGTATTGTGAGTGATACCATTTCTATTTCATGAATTTGAAGTGAGATGGAAATAAACATATATAGAAATAATTATTTGATGTGTATCTTGTTTGTTCTTTTTTCGTTATCATGTAAAGATAAAAGCAAGATACAGGGAGACGAAAAGCCTCTTTCCAAGGAAACAGATGTTTTCATCCGGCAGATAAAGTTTCCTGTGACTTATAATTTGGAGGGAGAGGTTGTTCCGCTGGATATTTTAAAACCAACAAGTTTTGTTGTGGTAGATTCCTTTTTTGTTGTAGGAGAAGATAATGCTGAATCTCAAATGTTTATTTTTAACCGGAATACATTAGAGTTGTTGGTTTCACTATTTCCAAAAGGAGATGGACCTGATGACATTATATTAATGGCTCCAATTTATCAATGGGGAAAGGTCGATAATGAGCTGGAAGTTTGGATAAACTCTTTGTATAAATATCATGGAGCATTAAATATTAATAAAACGGTGGCACAGAACAAACCTGTATTCAACACGAAATATGTATTTAACCAATATAAGAAAACTGAAAGTCCGATATTTGTTTCAAATCACAAATTTGCTTTGAAAGATTCATCATTTTATCTGTCTATGGATCTTAGTCGCAGTGGCAGTATAAGGCATAATATAAATAAGAATATAGTCAACTATGATTATAAAACAGATAAAATGAGTGAACCTTTTTATGTCACCAACTATAAATGGGAAAAGATTAGTCAGCTATTAATGGCCTGTGATATGGGGATGCGAGCAGATGAAGCTAAGATAGCTGTAGGTTATAGGTATTTTAACCAACTTGTCATATTAGATATGAAAACTAAATCTAGAATATATATTACGCAGGAACCTGATTTTTTTACAGTGGAAGAGGCGCATAATAAGCAGTCGAATAAGTCGCAGTTCTATTATAGCTATGTTGCTGTGACGGATCATCTGATTTTTGCACTAAATCAAAAAGACAAAGTAAATACTTGTCATTTTGATGTATTCGATTGGGAAGGTAAGCCAGTTTGCCAGTTGCGTATGCCGGGAATATTTTATAGTCCATTCATTGATTCAGAAACAAAAATGCTTTATGTATTAAATGAAAATTTTGATATATGGAGCTTTAAATTGGATGTAATAAATCAGGCTTTATAGAAATTGATGAATGTTTATTCAAGATGTATAGAAATATATCAAGAACTCACATATATTTCTCGTACTAATCTTTGTGTTTCATTCCATTGACTCAAAGAGATTGAATGTGTCAAAATTCTGTTTCGTTATGGTGGGAGTAATCCCACCATTTTATTTATTGAATATGAAAAAGAGAAATAAAATATATAATCTAGAACACTATCTTCCTTTTGTGATGATCTTATTTGTATTGTCATGTACAGGAAATAAAGTGAATGATAAGAGAAAAATGAGTGTAGTTGCCGGGAAAATGGATGTATTTATTAGAAATGTGAAATTTCCTGTGATTTATGAGTTGCAAGGAGAGAGGATTCCTTTGGATGTGTTGAAACCAACAACTCTCATTGCTATCGATTCCTTTTTAGTGGTAGGTGAGGACGATAGCGAGCACCAGATGTCTATATTTGACCGGAGGACATTGAAACATCTCGTTTCTTTATTTCCTAAAGGAAATGGACCTGACGATATAGTGTTGATGGCTCCTCTATATTATTGGCGGAAAATAAATAATAATTTGGAAGTATGGGTTAATTCATTACATAAATATTATGGAGGACTGAATATAAACAAAACGGTACAAGAGAAAAAAGCTGTTTTCAATACGAAATATGAATTTAATCAACATAAAAGAGGTGAGAATATTTTATATGTTGCTAACCATATGTTTACTTTGGCAGACTCTTCGCTGTTTATTGCCATTGATATAAATAGGAGCAAGAGTGTCAAAGAGAATATAAACAGTTCCATAAGTCACTATGATTATAAGAGCAAATCAGTTATCTCTTCTTTTTATTTTACTGATTATAAGTGGGAAAAAATTGATTATCCTACTATGGGATGTGATATGGATATGAGGGCCGATGAGAAAAAAATAGCTGTTGGATATAAGTATTTTAATCAGATAATAATCCTGGATATTGAAACCGGAAGAAGAACATATCTTACTACTGATGCTGATTTTTCTACTGTAACTAAAGCGATACAAGATAAATGTTTGTTTTATAGATATATAGAAGTGACAGATGACTTGATTTTTGCACTGAATTATAGTCAGGGAGATAAAGGATGTTACTTTGATGTTTTTGATTGGGATGGTAAGGCGGTTTGCCAATTACAATTACCGGGACAATTCTATAATCCGTTTATAGACCCCAATACGAATACGCTTTATATGTTTAATGGAGAGTATGAAATATGGAGTTTTAAGTTGGATGTAATTACACAACAGGCTGAATGTCTTCGGGTATTTTAAAGATTTCTATCCCGTTAAAAGCTGATTATCCTTGACTGGCTTAAATATATATATCAAAGAATATGCCGGTAAATAGTTCATTGCAAGTATATTTGTGCATTAATAAGACAATATTATGAAATCAACAGTTGTATCATTATTTTTATTCTTAATATTATTCTTATCCTGTAGGCAAGAGGTGAACAAACTGGATATGTTGGAAACGTTTGTTATTGAGGAGTTTGATGAGAAAGAACTCAGGAGTGATGAATACTTCTCCGAGATGAGATTATTGCCGTTGCAGTTGGACACAAACCAATTTATAGGAAAAGCAAAGGATGTTTGCATTGTGGGTGATACCATTTTTTTATTGGATGAGATGACTGCCTCCATATATACTTTTGATAAAAAGGATGGAAAATGTATCGCCGTTATTTGCAAAAGAGGAAACGGACCTAATGAATATGTTAATCCTGTGGCTTTGTCTGTGAACTCAGGAAGTCTGTATGTGCTTGATATGCCGACCTCTCGTGTTATAGAGTTCGATATGGAACTGAACGCCGTGAGAAGTATACAATTTGATTTTCCGGCATCTGATTTTGTGGCACTTAATACCGGTTTTTTATTGTATAATTTAGTTCCGACAAAAGAAAGAAACAAATTTGTTTATATAAATGGTAAAGGAGAATATATAAATAGCTTCATTTCTTCTGAACAAGAAGGTTATTCAAATAATCTTTCCGGAGGATTGGGGAAATTTTTCCTGAAAAATAGGGAATCAGATGTTTTTGCATTTGAATCGTATAGCGATATTGTTTATGAATGGAAGAATGAATCATTGGAACCTATTTACCGGATTGCTTTCGGCAAATTAGGTATGCCTGCCGATATTGATAAAAATAAGATTAATCTTTTTAAAGAACCTTATGCCTTTTCTGGCAATATATTTATGTTGTCGGATATGTTTATTCCTAGTTTTTTTTATAGATCACAAAGGTATTACGGCTTTATATCGTTATCGGGTAAAGTCCGGGATGCCGGTATCGTAAAGGACGAACGATATCATATACCTTTCTACCCCCAATGGCAGCAAGGGAATGAACTAATCGGTATATGCCGTTATGAATCTGCAAAAAAATATTTTGAAGAAAATCAAATTTTTGTGAGAAGTTTAGATGATGAGTTTGAACAGGAACAACCAGTATTAGTCTTTTATACTCGTCAGTAGGATGTATTGGGATTGTAATGGACATATCAGGTTTGTCTGGGGCAACTTTGGATCAGGAAGAACAGATATCAAAAATGAATGTAGGTTCTGAAAATATTATCTTGTATTTTAATAGATAGAATTAAAATGAAATTGTATGAAAGGAGAATGCAAATGCGGAGCACTTTACTATTAATAAAAGTTACCACCATTATTATGGTGGTTTCTTTCTTATCATGTCAGAATAAGAGAGAAATATATGAGGCACCTGATTTTCCAATTGAAAAAAGGCTGACATCTCATATTATTACTGATAGTGCATTAATTGCTTATTCGTATGGGATGTGTGTAGATGATCAAAATATCTATATACTTTCTTTAGTGGATAATAATTGGATACAGGCTTATGACAAACAGACAGGGATGTTGGCTGGAAGCGGCGTAAGGCAAGGACAAGGACCAGGTGAGGTGGTAATGGGAATTTCTTTTTATTTTGATAGGGAAAGTCATTTATTTAATGTCTATGACCAAAGTCAGATGCGAATGAATACGTATCGTTTTGACAGGGAGAAGCAATCTTTTTTATTTGTAGACAGTAAATCTTTTAGTGACTATAAAGGTGTTGTTCGTCGGGCGTGGCCTTTGGAGAAAGAAGTATATCTCATTGATGGACAATTAGGTAAGGATACTGTAGGGTTGAAGCGATTTCAGCTTTTTTCAAAAGGGGATATTTTGTCAGAATATAACCGTTTCCCTGTTTCAGAAACTGAAAAGAATCCGGTTTTTATAACGGCTTCAGCTTCACTTTCACCAGATAAGAGAAAAATGGCTGTTGGAACTTTATTTGGTGGTATATTGGAGTTTTTTCAATTATCCAATGATATAAATATTTCTTCCACACGTTATTTCTATCCTCTTGAGGTTAATTTTAGTGGTGGTTCATTGCTCCCTACAGATCAAACTGTATATGGATTTTCAGCTTTGTGTGCAACAGATGATTTATTATATAGTGTGTTAATCGCCGATAAGGATCCGAATCAGTTTAATAAAATTTGTTCTTTTGATTGGAAAGGAAATGAAATTGCTAAATATCAGACAGATTGTCTTGTTTTTAATCTTTGTGCATCTGATACCGACACCAATAGATTATATGCAATAGCCATTTCTCAGGAGAAAGGTTTTTATTTAGTTCGTTTTGATTTGGAATAACTAATTTGAAAATCGGAAATAACTGTCGTAATAACCTTATGCTCTATTCTTGTTTGGTCAGGAAAAATGTTTCTCTATGTTACCAAGTCTTTGAAGTTGATAGTTCTTTCTGAAGATAAACTGCTGTGCGTTATGAACAGGAGCCGGACAGTGTAAAGCAAATATATTTATTATCTTTGCAAGGCAATGAGCAAAGATATGGAAGACGATTTTGATATAAGAGATACACGTGTGCCGGAAAGTGAACGGGAGTACGAAAATGCACTCCGACCACTTTCTTTTCACGATTTCAGCGGACAGGCCAAGGTGGTCGAGAACCTGAAGATTTTTGTGATGGCGGCCCGTATGCGCAAAGAAGCATTGGATCATGTGTTGCTGCATGGCCCTCCCGGACTTGGTAAAACTACGTTGTCGAATATTATAGCCAATGAACTGGGAGTCGGTTTTAAAGTGACTTCCGGTCCGGTGTTGGATAAACCCGGCGATTTGGCAGGTGTGCTGACCTCACTGGAAAAGGATGATGTCCTTTTTATAGATGAGATTCACCGTCTGAGTCCGATCGTGGAAGAATATCTGTATTCGGCTATGGAGGATTACCGGATCGATATTATGATCGATAAAGGGCCGAGCGCCCGTTCTATCCAGATAGATCTAGCTCCTTTTACGTTGGTCGGTGCAACCACCCGTAGCGGTTTGCTGACCAGTCCGTTGCGTGCCCGTTTCGGGATCAATATGCACCTGGAATATTATGAGATGGAGACATTGACGAAGATCATACTTCGTAGTGCAGATATCCTGAATGTGAAATGTGAACTGAGCGCAGCGCGTGAGATCGCTTCACGCAGTCGTGGTACTCCCCGTATTGCCAATGCGTTGTTACGCCGTGTACGTGACTTTGCACAGGTGAAAGGTTCTGGCGAAATAGACAAGGCTATATCCTGTTATGCGTTGGAGGCATTAAATATCGACCGTTATGGCCTGGATCAGATCGATAATAAGTTACTGACAACAATTATAGATAAATTTAACGGAGGTCCGGTCGGCCTGACCACTATCGCTACGGCTTTAGGCGAAGATCCCGGAACGCTGGAAGAAGTATATGAACCTTTCCTGATCAAAGAGGGATTTATCAAACGTACACCGCGGGGCCGTGAAGTAACGGAACTGGCTTATACCCACCTGGGACGTAAAAGGGGCGAAGAACAAGGGTTTTTATTTGACTGAAAAAAGTTATGGCTGGAGGAATGAAGCGGCTCGCAGGAGAGACTGCGATTTATGGTGTTAGTAGTATTGTAGGGAAATTCCTGAACTGGATGCTGGTGCCGATGTATACGCGTGTGCTGGCAACGGAAAGTGATTATGGAATCGTAACCAATTTGTATGCTTGGACAGCATTGCTGATGGTTATTCTTACTTATGGAATGGAAACGGGATTTTTCCGTTTTATGAATAAGAAAGAAATTACGCTTCCAATGCGGGTTTACGCTACTACATTATTCAGTATCGCTTTTACTTCTGTGCTCTTTGTTGTTTTGATATTCAGTGCGTTGACTCCGATCAGTAATTCTTTGGGGTATGGTGCGAATCCGGAATTTGTCGGAATGATGTCGGGGATTGTGGCAGTCGATGCTTTTTGTTGCATACCGTTTGCTTTTCTCCGGTATCAGGGAAAAGCGGTTCGCTTTGCTTCTATCAAATTGTTTAATATTTTTCTGAATATTGTTTTAGTACTTTTCTTCCTGATAGCTTGTCCATGGCTCTATAATCATGCCCCTGCATTGGTTGATTGGTTTTATATTCCGGATTATCAGGTGGGATATATTTTTGTTGCGAATGTAATAACGTCGTTTGTCACACTTGTGCTGTTGTTTCCCGATATGATCCCGGGTTTACGGGAAAAAGCGAGTTTCGTTTTACTCAAACGGATGCTTGCTTATTCTTTTCCGATCCTGATTTTGGGAATTGCAGGTATTTTTAATCAGACAGCGGATAAAATATTATTTCCTTTCTTATTCGAAGATAAGGAGATGGCCAATACCCAATTGGGAATATATGGTGCCTGTTTTAAAATAGCAGTTGTATTGGTTATGTTTACACAGGCGTTTCGGTATGCTTACGAGCCATTTATTTTTGCAAAGAATAAGGATGATGACAGTAAAAAGTCATATTCGGAGGCGATGAAGTATTTTATTATATTCGCTCTGCTTATTTTTCTGGCAGTGATGTTTTATATCGATATATTTAAACATATCGTCCCTGTTTCCTATTATCCCGGATTACGTGTTGTGCCTATCGTTATGTTGGGTGAATTGTTCTTCGGAATTTATTTTAATCTTTCATTCTGGTACAAATTGATCGATCAGACACGGTGGGGAGCTTATTTCTCGACGATCGGATGTGCCGCTACAATTCTGATCATTGTATTCTTTGCTCCTGTATACGGATATATGGCTTGTGCATGGGCTTCTTTTGCGAGCAATCTGATAATGATGCTTCTTTCATATTTTATCGGGCAGAAGAAATTCCCGATACAATACGATCTTAAATCTGCAGTTATCTACTCCGTTTTAGCGGCCGTTTTCTATCTGGCAGGCATGTTGCCGACGATCGAATCGGAACTTTTGCGTTTGGGATACCGTACTTTGCTGCTTTGCCTGTTTGTAGGCATCGTAATAAGACGCGATTTACCATTGCAGGAATTGCCTTACGTAGGGCGTTATTTTGCTAAAAAGAAATAATCCCGGTCGCTTATTCCGGTTTGAGAGGAAGTGTCAGGACAATGCGTAAACCGGCTGAATAATCCGGATCGACGTAAATCTTTCCTTTCATGCGGTGTGCTATCTGCCGGCAGAGGTATAATCCCAATCCGGAACCCGGAACGAAATCGTCTGCTTTGGTGAATCGTTCGAATATCCATTCACGCTTATCGGAAGAGATACCGCAACCGGTGTCTGTGATATGGATAACCATTTGGTTTTGTTCCTCTTCTGCTTTGTAAGAGAGGATAATATTCCCCTTTTTAGTGAATTTGTTCGCATTATTCAACAGATGGGACAGGATGAGGCTGAAATGGTTCGCATTCGTGTAGGCGATGTCTTTTTCCCGGTCGCCTTCGATCCGGTATTCGATATCCGCTTTCCCGTTGAGCCTTTTCAACTGTTCCATTTCGCAGGAGCACAGCAGGTGGATATTGACCGGCGATAATGATAGCTCTTCTTTGTTGCTGTCCAGCTGGGCGATTTCGAGTACGCTGTTCATCATGGAAGTGATGTGATTGCAATTCTCGAAAATAATCTTGCTGAATTCCTGTTTTTCTTCGGCTGTAATATCTTCTTCCGTGATCAGGTCGGCAAATCCGTTGATTGCATTCAAAGGTGTACGGACTTCATGGCACATGTTTTTAATGAAGGCATTTTTCATGCGTTCGCTTTCCTGTGCTTTTTCACTGGCAAGGATCACCTGGTGGTTAGATTCTTGTAGTTTTATATATAAAGCGTTGATCTTCCATAAACGGAAAGCGACAAAAATAGCTGAACTGACTGCCAGAATGAATAAAGACAGGAACATATACAACTGATTCCGGCTCTTTTGCAAATCGACCTCCAATGCTTTCTTTTCGATGACTAATTCATCTACCCGTTTTTTTATTTCCAGATCTTCCAGCTTTTCGTTCATATTCTTGAGCCGCGTGGAATCCAGCAATACGGTATACTCCTTTTGAGCCTCGTAAGCATCTTTATAAAGATGGAGGCTATCGAGCATATCTATTTTATCTTTCAGTGTCGATATGATGTGATCGGATAAATCAATTTTAAAGTCGGCCGTGCGGAAATAATGCATGACGGAATCGCAATACTCCGTGGCTTTCAGGAGCCTGTCTGTTGTCCGATAATAATTGAGAGAAGTGAAGAGACGGTCGTATTCAGCAGAAAAAGCGGCATCTTCGGGATACTTCATATTCAATTCCGTAAAATGCTGGTAATAGGACGTCGCCATATCTCTTCCGAATGTTCTGGCGGAGCAAGCCAGGCTGGAATAGGCGTTGAGTAGATGCCGTTTGGTTACATAAGGACGTTTCTTCATCTCTTTTGTCTCTGCATATTCCTTTTGCATATTCAGATAGCGGAGAGCATATTTGGCCTGGTCTGCCTGATCGAGTGAATAGAGTGTCAGGATATTGAACGAATTCAGGCGGAACAGATACGAGTATTGCAGCGGTATATTTTCAGACAGACTGATTACTTCTTTAAAGCGTGCACAGATATCGTTATGCTGATTTTCTTCGTTTCCCGGTTCGACACGGTTGCTGTAAGCCATACCTAACAGGTAATTGATGGACATTTTCTCCAGTGGCGACAGGTCTTTATCGGTTTCCAGTTTAAGCTGATACTGTTCTATCAGTTTCTTCCTATCTTCTCCTTCCGTATAAAATACCACCCGTACATCGATGATCGTTTGCATATAAGTGATCAGAAAATCGCGGGCTTTTCCTGTCAGTTCACGTTTCGCCTCGTCCATGTAGACATCGGTACTGTCTTTGATATCGTTGTTGACATAGAAACGGAGGATTTCGGTGAGGGCTGCTTCCTTATAATAATCGTTATTTTCGGCAATGGCTTCTTTATAAAGTTCTTTTGCATAATCGACCTGCTCCTGCTGGCGGGAAATATCCATGAGGTTTGTCAGTATCTCCAACTTTTCCCTGCCGGAAGTCGCTGATTTTAAGCCAGCACTTAAGACTTCTTTGGTAGCGGGATTGTTGGCTACTGCAAACAAAACATAACCGAACAGATATATAAGAATTAAACAGCGTTTCATTATTTATTTGAACATTTAGGTGGATTCCTGTTGCGGATTCTATTGTTTTCTCGCAAAGTTAATTGAAAATCAACAATTCTTTTAATTTTAAACAACTTATTCTTGTTCACACTTCTTATTTTTTATTTCGATATACAATTTCTATCTTTGCACGATTAAGGTGAGGCTATTAGTCGGAGTATTTATCAATACAAGTTAGTGGGATGGAAAAAGGAGTGTTACACAAGCAAATACGAGACTTCTTTGTTCGTAATTTTGACGTCCGCCAAGAGAAGGAAGATGAACTTGAAACGGTTGAGTCTATAAAGAAAGGTATTGAATTTAAAGGTACTAATCTTTGGGTTTTAATCTTTGCAACATTTGTCGCTTCATTGGGTTTGAATACAAACTCTACAGCGGTGATTATCGGTGCGATGTTGATCTCTCCGCTGATGGGGCCTATTATGGGGTTCGGTCTCGGATTGGGGATCTATGATTTTGATCTGATCAAACGTTCTTTCCGTAATTTTTTGACGGCTACTATCTTCAGTGTGATCACTTCGACCTTGTTCTTTCTTATCTCGCCTATCAGTGAAGCGCAAAGTGAATTGTTAGCGCGTACGCAACCGACCGTCTATGATGTTCTGATTGCATTCTTCGGTGGATTGGCGGGAATCGTTGCCAGTTCGACGAAAAGTAAGGGAAATGTAATTCCGGGTGTGGCTATTGCAACGGCTTTGATGCCTCCGCTTTGTACGGCTGGTTTCGGGTTGGCGAGTGGCAATCTGTATTATTTCTTCGGTGCTTTTTATCTTTATTTCATCAATACGGTATTTATCAGTCTGGCTACTTTCATGGTTGTCCGGGTTTTGAAATATCCTAAAAAGGTCTTTCTGGATAAGCAACGTGAGAAAGTGGTGACGCGCTATGTCGGTGTGATCGTATTTTTCACGATCGTTCCCAGCCTTTTCCTGAGTTATAACCTGATCCGTTCCAGTTACTTCAATGACCGGGTTGCCAATTTTGTGTCGGAAGAACTGACGTTTCCGAATACGCAGATATTGAGCAAGACGGTAACGAATACCAGTGAAATGCAAGAGGTGAAGGTCGTATTGATCGGAGAGAATATACCGGATCCGATGATTGAAATAGCACGGAGCAGACTCCGTAAATATGGATTGAAAGATGTTTCGCTGGTTGTCCAGCAAGGTTTTGGTCAGGAGGCTACAGATATTAATCAGCTGAAGAGCATGCTGATGCAGGATCTGTATAAGAATAGCGAAGAGGTTCTCCGTGTGCAATCCATACAGATCGATTCGTTGAAACGGACGGTCGATCGTTATAAAAGTGCTTCACGTATTACATCCGAATTGATTCCGGAAATGAAAGTATTGTTCCCGGCGGTTCTCGAGGCATCCTGTTCAAATACCTATATTATGACTACCGACAGTATGAAACAGGATACCGTCATGTTGGTTTACCTGAAAAGTAAAGAGCGTATCAATGAAAAAGAGCAACAAAAGATCCGTGAATGGTTGGAGGCTCGCGTAAACGAAAAGAATATCAAATTACTAATTGAATAAATAAGAGAATGAATTTTATGAAGAAGGTGTGGGCAGTTTTACTGCTTCTGATTGCTGCAGGCCAGGTATATGCCGATGAAGGTATGTGGGTTCTGAAGGAATTAAACAAACAGAATCTGGCGAGGATCAAGGAACTCGGATTTGTTCCGTCCTACAAGCAGCTCTACAGTGAAACTGACCCGTGTGTGGCCAATGCTGTTGTGATTTTTGGTGGCGGATGTACCGGTATTACCGTATCGGAAGAAGGATTGGTCTTTACCAATCACCATTGCGGTTTCGGTTCGATCCAGCAGTTGAGTAGCGTTGAACATGATTATCTGAAGGATGGTTTTGTATCCCAGAGTAAGGAAGAAGAGTTACCTGTTCCGGGTTTGAGTGTACGTTACCTGCGTGAGACAGTCGACGTAAGTGACCGTATCAACGGTGAAATCGCCAATATCGGGGAAGAATACCTGCGTTTGGCCGCTGCCGATTCTATCGGACAGGTTATCTGCGATTCCATCGGTAATACGGAATTCCAGGCAGCAGATGTGATCCCTTTCTATAATAATAACAAGTATTTCCTGGTTGTTTACGATGTATTCAACGATGTCCGTATGGTATTTGCTCCGCCCAGTTCTGTCGGAAAGTTCGGTGGCGACACGGACAACTGGATGTGGCCGCGTCATACGGGTGACTTTTCCGTATTCCGCGTATATGCCGGAGCCGATAACAAACCGGCGGAATACAGCAAAGACAACAAGCCTTACAGCCCTAAATATGTAGCAGAAGTATCCCTGCAGGGCTATCGGGATAAAGACTATGCGATGACGATCGGTTTCCCGGGTAGCACAGACCGTTATTTGTGTTCATGGGGCGTGAAACAGCGTATTGAAGACAGCAATAAACCCCGTATCGAAGTACGTGGCGTTAAACAGGCTATCTGGAAAGAGGCGATGCAGGCAAGCGATGAAGTCCGTATCAAATATGCTTCCAAATATGCAGGCAGTTCCAACTACTGGAAAAATTCCATCGGTATGAACCGTGGTCTGGCTAACCTGAACGTGATAGAACGTAAAAAGGAAGAAGAAGCCGCTTTTGCAGCCTGGGTCGATCAGACGCCGGAACGCAAAGCCAAATACGGTGAAGTGTTGCAATTACTGGAAAAAGGCTATACATCCACAGATGAGTATAGAAAAGTTTCTACTTACCTGTCCGAAGCATTCGTGAGCGGTACTGAAATAGTTCGTCTGGCGCGTATGGTTCAGGGTGTGGATATAAACGGTTCTACTCCGGAAGAGATAGACACCATCCTGCAGGATAAGATACAGCCGTTCTTTAAGGATTACGATGCGACACTCGACCAGAAAGTGCTGGCTGCTATGATGAAGGTGGTAAAAGAACGTGTTCCCGCCCAGTATCTGCCGGATATCTATCAGAAGGTAGATAAAAAGTATAAAGGCGATTATACCAAATATGCGGCGGATGTCTTTAAAAAGACTTCTTTATTGTCATACGACAAGATCGAAAAGATGCTGAAGGATCCTAAATTGTATGCGAAACTGAAAAAAGATCCGGCAGCTGAACTGAGCTTGTCTACTTTGATCTCGTTGTTTGAATTACAGCAGTTTATGGGTGATGCTCATTTCGAAATAGCTAAAGGCGAACGTTTGTATTTTGCCGGTCTGAAAGAGATGTATCCGGAAAAGCCTCTTTCTTCGGATGCCAACTTTACCATGCGTTTGAGCTATGGTTCTATCGGCGGTTACCGTCCGTATGATGCTGCCTGGTATGATTATTATTCAACTGAAAAAGGTATTCTTGAAAAAGAAAATCCGGAAGATGACGAGTTTTGGGTTCAACCGGAAATTCTGGATCTGATCCGCAGTAAAGACTTTGGCCAGTATGCCAATGAGAACGGACAGTTACAGCTTTGTTTCTTAACGAACAACGATATTACCGGCGGAAACTCGGGAAGCCCTGTATTCGATAAGAATGCCCGTCTGATCGGTCTTGCTTTCGACGGTAACTGGGAGGCTATGAGTGGCGATATCGCTTTCGAACCGGATCTGCAACGTTGTATCGCAGTGGATATCCGCTATGTCCTGTATATGATCGACAAATGGGGTAAATGCCCGCGTCTGATCAAGGAATTGCAGTTGGTTAGATAACATTATTTAAGGTCTGCTGATAAAAAAGCGGAAAAACAGCAAAATGGCGCAAATCATCATCAAGTGATTTGCGCCATTTTGCTATAAAGCAAATTTTAGTTCTATCGAATTGCATACTTTTGCCTTCCTGATTTTAAATTATTATTTCGTTCTATTAGATCATGTGTAAAACAAAAATTTCATCTGCGACATTTCCTGTGAGTAATCCGATCGGCAAACAGACCCATATCGTATGGCTTGATGTTGTTCGTACGGTAGCCATGTTGATGGTTATCGGAGTACATTGTATCGATCCGTTTTATATATCACCGACTCTCGGTGCTATTCCGGAATATAAATTCTGGGCATCTGTGTATGGTTCTTTGTTCCGCCCGTCCGTCCCTATCTTTGTCATGATGACGGGACTTTTATTGCTGCCTGTCCGTGAACAGTCTTTGGGAGTATTTTATAAGAAGAGGATATTCCGGGTTCTTTTCCCTTTCCTGATATGGTCCGTACTGTATAATATGTTCCCGTGGTTTACCGGAGTATTGGGTTTGCCTAAGGAGATCATCGGCGATTTCTTCTGTTATGTACAGGGGAATGAGTCGCAAGCCTTGTCGGATGCCTTGAAAGATGTGGCGATGATCCCTTTTAATTTCAGTTTCAAGGAAAACCACATGTGGTATATTTATCTGTTAATAGGCCTGTACCTGTATATGCCTTTCTTCTCCGCCTGGGTAGAGAAGGCTAAACGTTCTACCGAGCAGGTTTTCCTGGGAATATGGTTCATTTCTCTCTTCCTGCCTTATATGTCTGCTTACATAAGCCATTATTTGTATGGTGAAGCGACATGGAATCAATTCGGATTATTTTATTATTTCGCCGGATTTAACGGTTATCTGTTGTTGGGACATTATTTGAAGCAGGGAAATGACTGGAGTATAGGAAAAACGTTGGCAATTTGTATGACGCTGTTTGCTGTAGGTTATGCCATTACTTATAGTGGCTTCAGTGCCGCTGCGGCGAATCCGACGGCGACGGAAACGGATATGGAGTTGTTTTTTACTTTTTGTAGCCCGAATGTCGCCATAATGACGATTGCTGTATTCCTCCTGTTACAGAAGGTCCGTGTTCATCATCCGGCTGTGATCCGGTTGCTGGCAAATGTGACCAAATATGGCTTCGGTATTTATATTGTACATTATTTCTGGGTCGGACCAGCCTTTTTGCTGATCGGACTGTTTGATCTGCCCATTCCTTTACAGGTGCCTATTATGGCGATATTGATATTTTTAGTCTCCTGGGGATTTACCTGGTTAATGTACCGGTTGTTCGGTCAGAAGGCTAAATGGTTTATGGGATAAACGGGGTAGAATGGTGCCTGCCCGGTTTTTTTGACCATTCATACCAAATAAGTTGCATTTACCCCTTTCGCCGGTTTTAAAATATCGTAGTATACATTTTGCCATATATTTGCCTCAAATCTTAAACAATAAATTATGAAGAGGCATTATTGGAATCATGTATACATGATATTTTTATTGCTGTTGTTTTCTTTATATGCAAAGGCACAACACCTCACTATTTCGGGGCAGGTAGTTGATGAACAACAAGAACCTGTTATCGGAGCCAGTGTCAGTATCAGGAATAGTTCGACCGGAACTATTACGGATATGGATGGCGGATTTACTCTCCAGACACCCATAGATGCCGTTATCCAGTTCTCTTTTATCGGATATGAAACCGTCGAGGTTAAAGCGACCGCCGAACCGATGCGTATTGTATTGAAAGAAAATACGCAGATGGTCGATGAAGTCGTGGTTACGGCTTTAGGTATTAAGAGGGAAAAGAAGGCATTGGCCTATTCGGTCACCGAGCTGAAAGATGATGCTTTCCGGGTGAAGGATTCGAATCTGGCTGCCGGACTTGCCGGAAAAGTAGCCGGAGTCAATGTTGTAAAGCCTGCAACAGGTGCTATGGGGTCGAGCAGGATCACTATACGTGGAAACGGATCTTTCGGATCGAACCAACCGCTTTATGTTGTCGATGGCATACCGCTCGACAACAGTGACTATGGACAACCCGGCTTGTGGGGCGGAACAGATAACGGCGACGGTATCTCTTCTATCAGCAGTGATGATATCGAGAGCATGACCGTGCTGAAAGGTGGGACTGCAGCCGCTTTATACGGTTCGAGAGCGGCAAACGGGGCTATTGTCATTACTACGAAAAAAGGGCAGAAGGGTAAAGTGAAAGTAGAGTTGAACAGTTCGTTCACTCTGGACAAGCCGATCGTAAATACCAGTGATTTCCAGTATGAATACGGGCAGGGTATTTCAGGAGTAGCTCCCAACAGCCAGGAAATGGCATTGCTGAGCGGTCCGGCGAGTTGGGGAGCCAAGCTCGACGGTTCGGATGTCCTTCAGTTTGATGGTGTGGCACGTCCTTATTCGGCAGTCGGCAAAAAGAATTTCTCTAACTTTTACGACAATGCCTGGTCGTTGAATAACAATCTGTCGCTTTCCGGCGGTTCGGAATCTACACAATATCGTCTTTCTGTGGGTGACCAGCGTTATCATGATCTTTTCCCGAATTCCAAACTGAACCGCAATAACATTTCTTTAAATCTTACCACGGATATAACCAAACGTATTACCCTTCAAGCTAGCGTGATGTATATGCGCGAACGGGTAAAGAACAGACAAAATGTAAATGATTATTCCAGTAACGGAAATGTATTGCTCTGGACATTACCTTCCAATATAGATATTCGTAGTTTATCACCGGCCGTAAAAGAGAACGGAGATGAACTGCTACTATCCGATATGTATGTATATTTCGCAAATCCTTATTTTATTGCCAATAAGAGGGCCCAACAGGATGCTAAAGACAGGATGCTCGGTTCTTTGCAGCTTCAGTATAATATCACCGACAACTGGTATATACGGGGAAAAGCAGGGGGAGATATGATCTATCGCCGTGCGGAGAGCACTACTCCAATGGGGACAGGCTACCTGAAAGAGGGAAATATCAGTGCCAGTTCCACTTATAACGGAGAATTTAATGCGGAAGCTATCCTTGGATATACCAATCGTTTTTCTGATACATGGACAGTAAGTGCTTTTGCCGGATGGAACAGTATGATTGCCTGGAGCGAAACAGTCAGTGCTTACGGCTCACGCTTTATCCAACCCAATTTCAATGTAATCGGCAATACCGAAGTCACGAGCGGAGGGAAAAACAGGTGGGAAAACTATATCAATTCCATTATGGGGCAGGCAGAGGTTTCTTATAAAAACCTGCTTTTTCTTACTTTGTCGGGAAGGAACGACTGGTTTTCTGCTTTATCGTTACGGGATAAATCAACACCGAATAATATTTTTTATCCATCCGTAGGAGCAGGACTTATCGTAAGCGAAATGGTAACTCTTCCATCCTGGTTTTCGTTTCTGAAAGCGAGAGGATCGTGGGCGCAGTCGGGTGGGGCGGTTTCGCCCTATAATCTGGCTTTAACTTATAGTTATGGCGAAGCGATTAATGGGTATCCAACAGGTTCGATCAATACATCTACCATTCCGAATCTGGATCTGAAACCACTGACATCTACGGCTTATGAGGCAGGAGTCGATGTTCGTTTCTTTGAAAATCGTCTGGGACTCGATCTGACTTATTACATACGAAACACCAGTGACGATATTGTCACGGCGCAAATATCTTCCGGTTCCGGATATAATAATGTATTGATCAATGCCGGAAAGATCAATAATCAGGGTATCGAACTGTTGCTTACAGGAACACCCGTCAGAACCAAAAATTTTGAGTGGAACAGTTCTTTCAATTTCTCATATAATAAGAGTGAAATAAAGAAGATTACGGATAATGTGAACAGCTTCATCATGGCCACTGCCCGGGCAGGTGCAGCCGGAGACCAGGGAAGTCCGGCATTCATCTATCAGGAGGTCGGTGAACCTTACGGTATAATAAAAGGATACTCGTATCAGAGAGACGAGAACAACAATATCATTTATGATTCGGCAGGGCTTCCACAGCGGGGAGAGATAAAGAAACTGGGCGAAAGTATTCATCCGTATACGCTGGGATTCAGCAACCGGTTCAACTATTGTGATTTCAATCTGAATGTTTTGATCGATGGTAAATTCGGTGGAAGTGTTTTCTCCGGGACAAACAATATGACCTGTTATCTGGGAACAAGTAAAATGACTTTGGATGGACGCGAAGGCGGAGTTGTCGGAAAAGGCGTAAAAAGGGACGGTTCAGTCAACGACAAAGCAGTACCGGCGATGGATTATTATATGCATCTGGCAAATAACATTACGGAGGAGTTTGTATACGATGCTTCGTTTGTAAAGCTGCGCGAAATATCCGTTGGATATTCACTCCCTAAAAAACTGATCAGAAATGCCGGTTTCTCGAATGTAATGATCTCGCTGGTAGGAAGAAATCTCTGGACACTATATAGTAAAGTGCCTTTGGTAGACCCGGAATCGAGTTATACGAGCGGGAATGCACAGGGCCTGGAACAATTCGGACTTCCGGCAACCCGTAGCTGGGGATTTAATGTAAATATTCAATTTTAAAAAGGAATCAAGGTTATGAGACGATATATATTAAAAATAACGGCACTGTTGTCTGCGTTGGCATTCATTACTTCGTGTGATTTTGAAGAGAAGAACATCGATCCCAATAACAGTCCGACGATCGAGCCGGGGCCATTACTTACTTATACACAGTTGAACACAAGCAATGAAGGACTCGCAAAAAGGACGCAGGTCGGTTATTGCATGATGATGGTACAGCAGACCGCTTCCCTCGACCTCAATGAGATGGCGGGAGACAAATACCTGGAAACAGAGACATTGGGAATCTTCTTCACCACGATGTATGCCACAGTAATTAAGAATATTGAGGAACTCATCAATCTTACCGAAGATGAGGGGACGAATGTGAATACATACGCTGTTGCACTGATATGGAAATCCTATCTTTTCCACCGGATTACCGATCTGTATGGTGATGTTCCCTATTCGGAAGCGGGTAATGGATACCGTACACAGAACTTCTATCCGAGCTATGACAGGCAAAGCGATATTTACGCAGGGATGGTCAGTGATATTGAAAAGGGCCTTTCCTTACTTAATGAGACAAAGGAGCCTATCGAGGGTGATATTTTATATGGCGGTGACATAAATAAGTGGAAACGTTTCGGCAATTCGCTGTTGCTTCGCCTGGGTATGCGTATGGAGAAAGCGGACCCGGCTCAGGCCAGAGCGCTGATTGCAAAAGCGATTCAGGGTGGAGTGATGCAATCGGCGGATGATATCTGTATGGTTCAGCATGTAGAAGGTAAAGCCTCGACGGAAAATCAACTGGGTTATGTATTTAAGAGTCACAGTCTACTGGTGAGCGGAGCTATAAAGATAAGCAAGACATTTATGGACCGGTTGAAGGCTACCAACGATCCCCGGATGCAGGTCTATTGTGCACTGCCGGATGGCAATACGGATCGGGACATGCAAAAAGGGTTACCCAACGGATATGATGCTCTTACCATACGTACGGGCGATCCGACTTATACCTCTTTGGCAAATTATTCCACATTTAATCCGGCAACGCTTCTTTTACTGGATGCGCCTACTATTTATATGACACATGCCGAGGTTGAATTACTACAGGCTGAAGCGATCGTGAAAGGGTATATTTCAGGTGATGCGAAAGCGCATTATGAAAATGCAGTCCGTTCGTCCATGCAACAACAGGCTATTTACGGTAATGCAGGGGTCATTTCGGGGCAACAGATGGAAGATTATCTTTCACAAGGGTTATTCGACGAGGCAGTCACTGCCAGTGATAAACTGAATGTGATCGGGACCGAGTTCTGGATTGCCACTTTCCTGAACGGCTATGAAAGTTATGCCAACTGGAGACGTACAGGTTATCCCAGGTTAACGCCTACAAACTACCAGAGCAGTCCGAATAAGGGAAAAATACCGCTCCGGTTCAAGTATCCGACGGAAGAATATAGTATAAACCTGGATAACGTGACGGAAGCTGTAAATAACCAGGGAGAAGATAAAATGACAACGGCTGTCTGGTGGAATAAATAATTTCAGCAACTTATTTTAATCACTTAAAGAGTAAAAAATGTATATGAACAGTAAACAGAAGCAAATCTTCTTATTGGTTATTCTTGTGCTTATCACAGGTTGCCAGATAAATAAACCGGAAAAGATCGGCTTTTTATCGACCGATGGTACGAGCTTTATCGATAATCAGGGAAGAACCGTGGTTTTAAACGGTTTGAACCATGTGACCAAAGTTCCGGAAAATAATTTTCTGTATGACGGAGATAAAGAATTATTCCGCCAGTTTAAAGAATGGGGATTTAATTGTATACGGTATGGGCTTTATTGGGATGTTCTTGAGCCGGAACCGGGGAAAATTAATGAAGCTTATCTGAAAGAGATCGATAAGCGTGTGAAATGGGCGGAAGAAAATAATCTTTGGTTGATACTCGATATGCATCAGGATTTGTATGGGAGAAAATTTGGGAATGGTGCTCCGCTTTGGGCAACACTTGACGAAGGTCTTCCGCATGTAAAAGGAGATGTTTGGAGTGATGCCTATATCATGAGTCCGGCCGTACAGAGATCGTTTGATAATTTCTGGAGTAATAAGCCGGCAGAAGACGGTATAGGACTACAGGACCATTATATCAATGCCTGGAAAACTGTTGCCGGACGGTATGCCAATGCGCCTTCGGTTGTCGGATTCGACATCATGAATGAGCCGTTTATGGGTTCTTCCGGATTGGTAATATTCCAGGAGTTACTGAAAGGATTTGCAGAAGTCCATGCCTCGGTAACCGGTGAAATATTGACCGAAGAAGCCGTTATGTCAATGTGGAATACGGAAGATTCCCGTTTGGAGGCCTATGGATTACTGAATGATGGGAAAATTTTTTCATACGTGGTTGGCAAGATTACGCCTATTGTTAATGAATTCGAGCAAGGAGCATTGAGTGATTTTTATCAGAGGGTACGAGATGCGATCAGAGAGGTGAACACAAAACACATTCTTTTCCTCGAACATAATTTCTTTTGCAATATGGGTGTTTCCAGTAGTTTTAGCATTCCAAAGGATAAAGACGGCCACAACGATTTGCTGTGTGCTTATGCTCCTCATGGGTATGATCTGGTGACCGACTCCAAGGCCTCTATGTCACAGGGGTACGGGCGTCTGGACTTCTTATTCCATAGTATGTTTGAAAGAGGTCGCGAATTGGGCATTCCCACACTCGTTGGCGAATGGGGGGCCTTTTATATGGGCGGAAAATATAAAGAACCTGCCACCCATATTATTAATCTGATCGAAAAAAACGATGCCGGACAAACCTACTGGGCATTTTGGGAAGGAATCGATACGCAAGATTATTTTCAATATGCTTTAAGTCGTTATTATCCGATGGTTACCAATGGAAAGTCATTGGGTTATTATAACGATTATCAGAAAAACAGATTCACTTATCAATGGGTTGAGATGGATAAAAAGGCACTTACACGTATTTATATTCCTGATATATCGATACTCGGGGATACGAAAAAAATAGTATTGAACCCTTCGTCGTCTTATTCGATTATTCCGATAGGCAAGAGCAACGCAGGATATATGGAAATACAGCCGGCAGGAGGAGAAAGACAATTAATTCTTCCGGTTGCTGAATGATTTGAAAAAACGATGGTGTCGCCCGTGTCCGTTAAGAACAATTGCGACACCATCGTCTTTGTTTCTGTCATTTTTAGTATATTTGCCTGTCATTTGATCAGCATTTCTTTTATGGAGCAAGCATATACAAAAATAAAACAGTCTCTCACCACTCCTTTTGTTTATCTGAAGACATTTAAAGACAGAGTTTTTTTCGCTGTCGGGATGTTCGTTTATCTTAATCTTTTCCTTATCCTTTTTAATCCGTTCAATATTTACAATTGGCTGGGGTATTTAATCAACTTATCACCGTTAAAAAGATTGTCGCTGATCGGTTTCGTATTGGTCTGTGCTATCTTGATCGGGGTTTCCCAATATCTTCAATACAGGTACTTCAAAAACCGTGAAATGAAAGTTTACCATCTTTTGGTTGGCTTTGGTTTTGATGTTTTGCTGGGCACATTGATCCTGGGATCATTATATACTACTCCATCCGATTTCTTTATCGGGGAATTTTTAGAGTCGTTCCGGATCATATTCTTATCCCTCGCTTTGTGGTATCTTATCAGTCTGACCGTATTGACTCTGTATAATGTATCGAAAGAGAAGAATGTGATTCCTGTTATACAGGAGAACATGCCTGTTATTCAATATGAATGTATTAATATATGCGATGAAAACGATCAGCTCCGTCTTTCTATCAAACCTAAAGATTTGCTCTATTTCGAATCGTCCGATAATTATATTGTTGTTTACTATCATAAGGATAACCGGATAAAGAAAGAGCTGGTAAGAAATTCGTTGAAAAATATTGAACAGGATATGCAAAAGTACAATTGCATCCGTTGTCACCGTTCCTATATAATAAACTTGTTGAACGTTTCTTCTATAAAAAAGAACGGCCGGTCCTACGAAATTAACATGGAAGGTAACAATGTTCCTATCTCCATTTCACGTGGTTATGTAGAAACTGTCAAAGAGTTGCTTGTCCGCAAATAAGCGATTGCCCGTTTATACCAGAATAGTTGTATCTACCCCTGAAACCAGCCCTGAATCTCTCTATTTCATATCTTCGACCCCAGATTAACTAATCGAATGTTTCACATTATAAATTTAAGAAGTATATGAAAAAAGTATTATTTTTAGGAGTATTGCTGGCATTGTTAACCGCATGTGGAAGTGATGATGATGATCCGGTACCAGCATTGAATGTTTCGACCGGTGAGGTTATATTAGAGGCGGAAAACGCTGAGACAACCATCGATGTAAAATCGAATGTAGCATGGAGTGCTGTTTCGGCAGCTACCGATTGGTGTACGGTAAGTCCGGCTTCGGGTTCCAATGACGGAAAGTTGACAATTAAGGCTACAACCAATCCTGATATGACGGAAAGATCGACCACGGTAACGGTTAAATCATCTACCTTGGAAAAGGTGATAACAGTTAAACAGGATCCGGCTTCTCTTGAGTCGCTACTGAAAGGTAAATGGATATTGGACGATCAGACCAGTAATGAACCGGCTTTTGATGTAATGGAAGGGCTGACACTTGAATTGAAGGACGATAAGAGCGCAGTTGCAGTTATAAACAAATATGTTACTCCCGAGTTGGAAATCGGAACACTGGAAGGGACATGGAGCGTTTCCGGACAAACTTTGACACTTTCTTCTACTTTGATGGAGTTACCGGTAAATATTACTTTTGAAATAGGACAGGTTACTGCTGATTCATTCCAGTCTGCCATGAAAATAAATTTACCGGGGTTGTTACCGGCCGATGGTCTTCCGGTTATTATTAACAGGGTGAAATAAAGAGATTTGTATATTATTAATGGAATGAAAAATAAGATGTTGCAAAAGTATTAGATGGGACACAGATGACGGATGTTTTCTATTTGACTGTGTACGATAATACTTTTGCAACATTATTTTTACTATTAAACAGTGATTTTATTTTATGTCCCGTTTAGTACGGACTGTTACATTTCCTTTTAAACCTACAGCTTCTCCTGCCGTACCATTTAACAGTACCCGCAGGTCGCATCTTTCTTTTACGGCAGGAAATTCAACAGTGAAATCTTCTTCCTTATCTGTCGTTTTAGAACCTATCAGTTGTCCGTTCAACCAGATTTCAGCTTTTCCTGCCAATTGTTTAAAGAGGATACTTCCACCTTCTTCCCGGTGAGCCTGGAAAGGATTGAATGTCGCACGTAAAATAACGAAGTTGGCATTCTCCAGTTTGATCAGATCACCGTCTGATACAGGTTGCCAGCTATTCATATCGTTATCAGCTATCTGGCGGGTTGCATCAGGTTTGTCGCTGGAAAGGGGAGAGGCTACCCATTTATTCAGCAACATCGGCGGAAATTCTGCAGCGATGAATGGGACAGGAGCAACCTGATTGGCATCGATTGTGATTGTTGCCGGTTTTAATCCCGGAGTAGTAGCGGTTAATGTGATTGTTCCTGCCCCTTCTTTACTTTGGATGATCACCTGTGCAAGACCATAGAACAGGCTGCGTTTATTTCCTTTCTCCGGTTCGTGACAGTTCGGATCACCATTTCCTACACCGATGATTTCAGCAGGACCTGTTACGGTGAATTCGATCATATTATTGGCTGTCGGTACATGACGGCCTTTGGAATCGACGACTTCTACGGTTACGGGCATAGCATCCCTTCCGTCACCGGCCAGACTGTTACGGTCCGGAATCAGGCGGACCTGGACAGGTTCTTTAGTCGTCTCCACCTTGGTTCGTGAAACGATCTTTCCGTTTTTATAACCGATAGCTTCCAGTTTGCCCGGTTTATAAGGGACGGACCAGGTATTCATTTCGTACGGGTCTACCTGTTGCTCGGATATTTCTTTGCCGTTCAGTAACAGTTTGACTTTGTCTGCATTGCTTAAAGCCATAACTTTGATCGGTTTCCCGATAGAATCGGCAGGCCAGTTCCAATGCGGTACCAGTTCCAGGACCGGTTTGTCTTTTACCCATTGTGCCTGATGCAGGTAGTAAGCCATTTTGGGGAAGCCGCATAAGTCCATGATACCGAAGAAGGAACTGACTGTAGGCCAGCGATGCGGAGTCGGTTCACCATGATAATCGAATCCGGTCCAGTAGAAGCAACCGGCCATCCAGGGACGTTCAGCCACGGCTTTCCACGCTCTGCGGTGAGTGGCACCCCAGTCGGCACATTGTGTATCATATGAATCCATCAGGTTCCTTGACCGGTCTGTTACGTATTCACCTCTTGTCATAAATGCCGAGCCATCTTCCGAGCTGGTTAAAGGCAGTTCCGGATTTTCTTCATGGAAACGGTCATAACTTTCGATCTGGTAATTGAATCCGCCGACATCCACGGCTTGCGATACGTTGTGTTTAGAGAAGAATCCTCCGTTCATAGCTGCTGTTATGGGGCGCGTCGGATCCATCTTTTTAACGACATCATACATACGACGAACCATTTCAACCCCGTTTTCCGTACCCTGCATCGGTTCTTCGTTGAAAACAGACCAAAGGATTACGCTCGGACAGTTACGGTCGCGGCGTACTTGCCACTCCAGTTGGCGAACATATTCGGGTGAAGTGTTGAATAATCTGTTTTCATCTAAAACCATGATACCCATGCTGTCGCAAGCGGCCATAAACTCTTTGGCAACCGGATTATGAGCTACACGATAGGCATTGACTCCCATCTCTTTCAGTTTGCGGAGGCGGAATTCCCAAAGCGCATCGGGAACGGCAACACCGACTCCGGCATGATCCTGGTGGTTACAAACACCTTTTATCTTGATGTTCTCTCCATTCAGCCAAAAACCAGTATTGTTATCGAAACGGATTGTACGGAAACCACATTTGGTTTCGACTTCGTCTGTTACGGTGCCGTTTTGTTTCACCGTAGTCTTTACCTTATAGAGGGCAGGACTGTCGGGCGACCAAAGTTGCGGGTCTGACACGGTCAGTGGGAGATTGGCAATGCCTTCTCTTAATGCTGTGACGGAGACTGCTTTTGACTGTGTTGTTATTTGCTTGCCATCAGGAGCGAACAGGGTGACTTCGACTTCTCCGTCAGCCGATAACTTTCCCGAGTTATACAAAGAAACTTCCACGGGTATTTCCCATTGGTTGTCGTTCTTCTTTACCGGATGAGCAAATACACCGTCGGTAATGATATGCAGCGGCGAACGTTTAACCAGCCAGGTATGACGGTAGATTCCTGCCCCTTCATACCACCAGCCTTCCTGTGCTTCTGCATCCACGCGTACGGCGATCGTATTGATATTATCACCGTAAGTAGCATAGGGAGTTATATCGATATACATGGAAGTATACCCGCACCAGTTCCGGTGCAGAACGGTTCCGTTTACCCAGATCGTAGCATGGGTTGAAATACCGTCGAACTGTATTTCGAGATGTTTCCCGTTATCTTCGGGATCAAGTTTGAATTTCCGTCGATACCAGCCAAAACCACGGTCACGGTATCCTTGGGATAAATTGGCGTCCGGATTTACGGTTCCTTCGATAGCCCAGTCATGGGGTAAATCGAGTACGCGCCAGGAAGAATCGTCATAATTGGGAGATGCTGCTCCGCTCACATAGCCGGCTTTGGCGTTCCGGTAAGTTGCGTTATGGCCTTTGATGACCGGATAGGGGATGTCTCCCTTGTGGAAACTCCATCCTTTATCGAGCGACAGGACTTCCCGGGTAGTTACTTTTTCCTGTGCATGTGCCTGTAACGAAAAGCTTATGCACAAGAGAAGCAAAAGAGTTTTGAGTGTTGTCATAGTGTTTTATTATAGAATTATTTGAATGTCGATTCTATTACCTTTAAATCCTTTTTAATTTTCAAAAATAGTGAAATATATCGTTTGTCCCTGATTTCAATGGGAAAAAAGCTATGCAAAGGTTTGTGTAATGCTGGATTTAGTTTTTGTAAGAACCCTTACTCTCGCATATAAGACACAGAGAGTAAGGGTTCATTGATAATTTGTTAAATTAGTAATTTCCGGTCGTTATTCATCTTTCAAATCGAAACGGTATTCTTGTTTAATCCGAATATCGGAAATTGTCGGAATTACACAATCTGCCGGTACGACATTTTTTTCAAAGTAGATCGGGGCATCAGCCGATTTCAGACCGTCAATGCGGATAACCATCGGGTTGATTTCGATAGATTCTTTGAGACGGCTCAAGCTAAGGATCCAGTCGGTTCCGTCGTAGAAAGAGTCGCCCGTCAGATGTCCGTTCAGGTATGCGTTGGCAACATCTCCTTTGTAGGAAATGTACATGCGTGTTTCTTCTTCACCGCAAACTGCCGTCGGGGCTTTTACCTCATATACCGCCAAGTGTTCTTCCGGAGCAAAAGCCGAAGGAGTGTTCCCTCCTGAAACAGTTATAACCGGTTGGTTATTTTCCGAAGATAACCAGGTCGCATCGGTATTCCAAACAATACGCTCTCCATTCTTCAGTAAGATTTCGACCTCTGCGATTACATCTTCGCCGTCAGGTAAAATAAATTCAACCGTATTATTTTCTTTTTGGAGCAGATCTGTTATGTCTGCGCGGGAATAATCCTTCATTTTTGTGGATTCCGCATCTTTGCTGTTGAGCCTGCAACGAACCGGGTTGATAGAAGCGTAACGTAGATAAGCGCGTTCTATCGTTGAAAATGTTTTCAGCGAGAATAAACGTGTTACCGCATTCCCTTTCGCCGGACGGATCCACTGGCTTTTTTCCATAGGGGCTACCTGATGAACTGTAGCCTGTAAATTCCGTGGAGTGGCCCGGTTTGTTTGCCACTTGAAGTTTCCGTTTTTATATATCCAGGCTTCTGTCGACGGTCGCTCGTCGATTAGCGTGATCTTGTCATTATCATATATCAATGAAGAGTTGCTGATAACTACAAACTCTTTTCCTTTTATCGTACCTTTCCAGATATAATCCGACTCTTCTTCTGTCAAAGTGACGAAGCGAACTATTGCACCGTTGTTTTTTGTAGCTTCTATGGTACATTCTTTTCCCGGTGTCAGTTGATCAATAAAATAGCCGTTCTTTTCTTTTCTGAATGTACCGTTCTTTACTTTAAGATCCTGAATGTCTTTGTTGTCAATAAAATATTCACCTGGAATGAGGTCGTCTTCAAAGAAGAAATAAGTATTGTTGTTTCCTTCTGCCAGGGAACAGATCGGCTGTGTTGTTGAGTATTTCAACAATACACCGCTTAATGATTGGTTGAATGGCCACAGGAAATAAGTTCCGCCTTTGACGGTTACTTTTTTGCGCGGTATACGAAGGGTCTCATTTTTCAGTTTTACGGTAAACTGAACATTTTTATAATCCTTCCGGGTGTGTTTATATAGATAATTGGAGCAAAACAGGTATCCAGCCGATTCATTCAGACGTACGGCCCATTGCAAATTACTCCTGTCCTGATTGCTGGTAGGAAGATAAGCCACAGCCGGAGCGAGTGCCGTACCGAAATCGTTCATGAAATAATTATATTTCTTTGTTTCCTGCATGACCGTCCCCAAAGTACCAAATTCGCGGATGGGTGCCTGATAGTCATAGCTGACACGAGGACCGGATGATTGGTATGTACTCGATTTCCCGACTGGGTTAGTGCCTCCGGTATACATATAATATCCCATCATATTGGCTCCGCATCCCAAACGCAGGTTTATATTTTCACCAGCCATTTCTTCGGGAACGACAGCACGGCGATGATAGAATGCGGTCGTTCCCACACCTATTTCACATGTGAAGAAAGGGGAGTCGTTATTTTCTCCGCTTAGAGACTCTACTTCTCCTTCTATTTTTATGATATCGGTACCTATATTATCCGACAGACGGTTGTAGGTGAAAAATTCGAAATTGGAAGTTGGTATTTCATTCTTTCCCGAAGCTGTCCACGGAGCTTCAATATAGAAACCGGCGTAAGGAACGATTTCTCCTTTCGGATATTCGCTGTCCATCCAGTGGGTCATGGAATAAATAGGAACGTCAAATCCTATTTGTACAGCCATCTTTTTTAGATTGAGCAAATGTGAAACGATCATTCCTTCTTTTACATATTCGTTCTCTAACTGGAGAGCCACGATAGGACCTCCATCTTTCCATAATAAACCTTTTACCTGATCATATACGGCTTGGTACCACCGGCGTGTATATTCCAGATACAACGGGTCGTTCGAGCGGGTTTTAAGATTTTTATTTTCTACAATCCAATCAGGTAATCCTCCGTTTTTTATTTCGGCATTGCAGTAAGGTCCGAAACGTAGATGCACTTTCAGATCCAATTCTTTGCATAATTCGACAAAACGCCGGAGGTTGAGGTGTCCTTCCCAGGAAAGTTCACCTTCGAATTCTTCGTGTAAAGACCAGATGCAGTAAGTAGCTACAATGTCGATGCCTGATGCTTTCATTTTTAATAAAGCATCGCGCCAATACCGTTGATCCATCCGGTTGTAATGAATTTCCCCCATGACGGGAAGTTGCGGGATACCGCTTTCTTCCATGTATAAATTGTTTATACGAATCTCTTTTCCGACAGGACCGGAGTGGCCCATTTGCAGGTAGTTGACGGCTGGAGAGGAGACTTTACTCAAGTCTATTGTATGTTGGGCGGAGATTGCTCCCGCGATAAGAGAAAATGAGGATAATAAGCGTATTTTATTCATTCCCGATAATATTGAATTTAGTTAAGAGGCTGGGTTAAGGAAGTGTTTTTCTCCTCCTTAACCCAACTTTCAGAAAAAAGTTAAAAGAGTATGTTTTACGAAATTTCCTTATTTTACGAAATTCGTAATCCTGATTGTCCAGTTTGCATCATCCCCGTTTCCGGCTGTAACTTTATATACAAATTCTTTTGCTGAAAAGTCGGAGGGGAATGTTCCCATGGCCGGGGCACCACCAACCGGGCTGATACGGGCAGAGGAGGATGCATCTACATTGATTGCCAAGGTGCTTAATGAAACCTGATTTCTGATTTCGGTTGTAAAAGTTTGTGTGGCATCAGGTACTTTGATCGAACAGACTATTTCTTTTGCATTATTGTCGATTGTCTTCTCCGTACCCATTTCTATTACCCGGAGTCTTTTACCACTCTCATCCCACCATCTGTATTCAAAACGAATATTTGTAATATCATTCTGATTGTACGTTTCCAGGTCGTCCAAACCGGCCTTCAGACAAGATGTGTTTATGACGATCAATAAAAGTAGAACTAAATAATTATACAGTGCTTTCATTTTTCTTGTTGTTTTATAAGATATTTATAATTGGTTACCATCCTTCGTTTTGATCGAGAGACGGGTTGTTTACTCTTTCACCTTCAGGAACCGGGAACAAATATCTTTTCTTTGTAAAGACACGTTCGTTGAAAGAGGTCTGATAGGGTAAAGGGATAATTTCAAAACCCTTTCCATCTTCGGAAATACTGATAGCGTGATGAACTTTTGTCAATTCTTCCACTTTATCTTTTTTATCGGCTTTTCCCCATCGCAATAGACTCCAATATCTGTCACCTTCATGTACCAATTCGATGCGTCGTTCACGTTTATAGGCTTTCCAGGCAAGTTCTGAAGACAAGCTCAGAGGTAGTTCCGGCATCGCGCCATGTACCGTACGGGTTTTGTTAATATATTCAATTGCTGTAGAGATGTTGCCCTGGCGTAACATTACCTCCGCATAGTTCAGATAAGAGCGTCCCAATCGCAGAACTACATAATGGTAGTAAGTCGGGTCCGAATTCAATAACGGTTTTGCCGTATATATGCCTTTGCGATAAACATATCCGTTCAGAGCCATTCCCCAATCACCTCCGGCTTTACTGTCCCAATGCATGTTACCTTTTGTGCGCATCGTTACGAGGCTGTTGAAAAACCGGCTTGAGTCTTGTACGACAGTTGCATAGAAGCGATTGTCCCGGTTCTTATAAATAGCGTCCGAAACATATCCGCCATTTTGTTGCCAGCTTTTGTAGAAACTGCTTTGATTCCAGTCCTTGGCTGTTCCGTCCGTGTCTCTGACTTCGTATTCGTTTACCAGGTCGACTGAAGGGAACATTCCGATCCAGCCTTCAAAGCTGTCGTTCAGTTTGGGGTTGGCGAATTCTTTTAGTTTGTCGTTGTTAACATTCGGAACCAATGTCTGCATCCAGGTATCTGCAAACTTTGTGTTATTCTCATGTCTGAATTGGGCCAGAATAATTTCTTTCGAACCTAGTGCATAATCGAATTCGTTGAACATTTTTTCGTAATCGGTATCCAGATCATACTGTCCGAGGGCGAAAAGATCTTCGCTGGCTTTCTTTGCAATGTTGTAGTATTCATCTTGACCGGATTCGATATAGGCTGCGCCGTGAAGTGCTACTTCCGCCATTAATGCATAGGCTGCACCTCGGGTAAGTATGCCTGTCTCGGAGCTTTTAATGGAGGCGGGCAGTTCGGCAGCTGCATCCTGCAAATCTTTCAGTATGAAGTCATACGTATCCTTGATCGTTTCCGTTCTGGGCAGTTCCATCTTTTCTTCCGGGTCGAGTACGCGGTCTACGATCATCAGTTTTCCGAACAAACGGGCACGGCTGAAGTAGATCATGGCACGTTGCATCTTAGCCTGTGCAATCAGGTGATTTTTATCTTGCTCCAGGAAGGTCGTGTTTTCTTCCATTTTTTGGAGCATGAGATTACACTTGCGGATGTTTGCATAAATATCCCCGGCTTTATCTTTATTCCCGCCTGGATTCCAACCGGCATCGTAATAGCGGTCGATCTGTTCTTTATTTACGTTCGAAGCGTCTCCGTCATCCTGGATGACATCATTGTCCGTCCATTTATCATTCCATACCAACTGTCCGGTGGCATAATTTAGTGAGGGGTACAAGAAGGCTTGTGCCAATTCCGCACTTTCCCATACATCGTTTTCCGAGAATTTATCTAACGGGCCTTTATCCAGAATGTCACTACAAGCCGTACACCCTATTAGTAAGGCCACTGATATTGTTTTAATATTCATATTTTTCATATTATTAAAATTCAATTGTTATACCTTTATTAAAATCCGACTGTTACACCGACAGAATAAACACGCTGTACCGGATAACCTCCGTTTGTGGAAGTCGTTTCCGGATCGAAATAGTCTGAAACTCCGGAAATAGTAAAGAGGTTACTTCCTGTCAGGTTTACCCTGCACATGCTGAGCCAGTTTGCATTCTTCAGCAGCTTGTATTTGAAATCATAAGATAGTGACAAGTTTTTCAAACGAAGGAATGAAGCATTTTTCACCCAGAAGCTCGATTCTACCTGATTGTTTCCTCCGTTGACACCTGAAGATAACGACTTTCTCGGGAAAAGTGCGTCTCTGTTATCTTCTCTCCAATAATCCAGTTGATATTCGTTTTTCACATGGACGGATTCGTCTTTTTTGGTATTGACACCGAATTCCATATTACGTTTACCTGTTCCGTAGAGCAGGCCGGATAGAGAAAATCCTTTGTAAGAGAATACAAAATCTACACCATAGGTAAAATGAGGAGCAGTGGGCATACCGTAACGGATCTGGTCTTCAGCATCTATCTTTCCGTCACCGTTGAGATCCTGATAAACGATATCTCCTAATTTTGTTTCGGAAGATGCTAACCTGCGCGGTACACCTAATATCTGTTCCGGCGACTGATACAAACCGTTGTCAATAAGTATGACTTTGTAATAATCTGTCTGATGTGTACTGCGTTTATACGGATTCATCAGTGTGGACAACGCCTCTTCCTGTTTTACCACATACAAATTGTTGTAATAGGTCATGTTTGTTCCGATCTCATAATGGAAATCCGAACCGATATTATCATTCCATCTCATAGATAACTCAAAGCCTTCACGACGGTGTTCATTGTTCGACTTGATCTGTGGCAATTTGGTTCCCAGCGGAGTCGTGTAACGGTCTTCCGGACTAACCAATCCCCCCTTGGTTACATAAAAGAAATAATCGGCGGAACCTTTTAACCGATAGTTGAAGAAGGCTACATCGATACCATAGTTTAAAGAATTACGTGTATACCAGCTTAATAGTTCTGGAGATGTCAGTCCTCCTTCGTTAAATCCGGATACTAATTGTCCACCGATACAGATTGCGTTTTCAACCATATTGTAAGTCGACAGATAACCGAATCGGTTCACACCTGTTTCGGTACCCATTTGTCCATAAGAACCACGTAGTTTTAAGAGGTCGATATTTCTTGGGGTAAGATTTTTGAAGAAAGGTTCTTCCGTAATATCCCATCCCAAAGCAACCGACGGGAAGAATCCCCAACGGTGTCCCGGGGCGAAATTATCCGAACCGTCGTAGCGGAAACTTCCTTCTATATAATAACGGTTCGCGAAGTCATATTTCAAACGTCCGACCAATCCCATTCGTCCGCCTTCTTCCGAGTTTCCTGCATTTTGCATGGTTGTGCTGGAGCCGGCAAATAACTGATCGACGGTGGTTGATAGATAGTCTCTGCGGGAAGCCCAGAAATTATGTCCGGTATTTTCTGCTACTGTAAATACGGCTTTGGCATCGATTGAATGTACACTGGCGAAGGTACGCTGGAAAGCTGCGCTTAGCTCGAATTGGTAAGATTCACCGAAATAAGCTTCTTCCTTTAGTGATGGTTTTGTCACTTCCAACTGCGTTCCATCTTTACCGTATTGGGGAGCACGGGCCGAAAGTTTTTTTAAGTGGCTTGAATTTACACGGTAATAAAACATAGAACCGAGTGATAATCCTTTCACCCAGGGTACTGCCCAGTCTGCAACAAATTGTGTGTTCAGGTACATCCCGTTGTTCTTATCATATCCGGAACGTTCATCCATTTCCATCAATGGGTTGTCAGATACTGTACTTAAAGTTCCGTCTTCATTGTAGGCGAGGTCTAACGGAGATTTGGCATTCAGGTGATCCCAGATCTCATTGGCGGCAAATGAAGGATATTTTTTCTTTTCCATGGCTGCATTAATGTTGAAAGCAACTTTCAGTCCGATTTCTTCAAAGGTTGTATTCACATTACTGCGGAGATTGTATCTTGAATAATTCAGGGCATCAGAGGTATACAAACTACCTTGGTCGAAGAGACCTAATGAGAGGTAGTAATTAACATCCTTTTGATTTCCTGTCATAGATAAAGAATGTCTGTATTCCGGAGCAAAGTTTTTCAATCCTAACGAGTACCAGTCTGTATTCGGATACAGGTAAGGATCGGACTGGTTTCTGATAACATCCATTTCATCTTTACTGAATTGATGATATTCTCCGTATCCGTCTGCTATTGCTGCCTGGTTCTGAACATCTGCATATGTGTAAGCATCCAGTTTCTTTGGTAAAACAGTTGGCTGGCTGTACTGTGCATTGAAAGAGTAGACTATTGACCGTTTGCCTTTTCTACCTTCTTTGGTTTTAACCAGAACAATACCGTCTGCTGCGCGTGAACCGTAAACAGCCAGTGATGCAGCATCTTTTAAGATGGAGATGCTTTCAATGTCTTCTGAGTTCAATGTTTTGAACTCCCAATCTGTGGTAATGATACCATCGATAACATATAATGGATCACCACCGCCACGAATGGATATTTTAGGTTCACTACCCGGTTCCCCGCCTTGGTTCTGGATGATTACACCGGAAGCCCGTCCCTGCAGGGTGGATGCGATGTTCGGAAAAGGTAAGTCCTGTAATGTTTCTCCTTTTACGGATGTGACGGCAGAAACTATTTTTTTAGCAGAAGTGGTACCATAACCGATAATGATAATTTCATCCAATGTTTCGCTATCCTCTTTTAACAGGATAGAGAAATCCGATTTGTTTCCGACCGCGATTTCCTGTGCCAGATAGCCTATATAAGAAATAGTAAGGGTTGCGTTTGCCGGAACATCCAGTGTGAAACGACCGTCTATATCTGTGACACTACCAATAGTAGTCCCTTTCACTACGACATTAGCTCCGATAATAGGAGTACCGGTTGTTTCTTTAACAATACCGGATATTTTTCGTTTTTCCTGATTGATAGATCCTTTTTCTGCTTTTCGCAGGGAAATATATCCTTCATTGAAGTTATATTTGATTTGGCTGTCGGCAAATGCCTCTTCTAGTACTTCTGAAACAGGTTTGTTTTTTGCTTTGACTTGTACCTGTTCCTGCAGATCGATCTCTTTTTCGCTGTACATGAAAAGATAATCGGTCTGTTTCTCTATCTCATGGATAAATTCCTTGAGTGGCAGATTATTCTTGCTGATGCTCACTTTGGCATTTTGGGAATGCAAAGCAGTGGCACTTAGCTGGAATATTGCAATTAATGTGAGTACTGTCGTTATTTTCATAATACGAATTGTATGCTTAAATTCAATATAATTGACACGATTGAACAATAGCAATAAGTTTTTTTTCATAACTTTGCTCATAGCTTTAAAAGTTAATACTGTTTTTTAATGTTTGTGGAATACATGAAAATAGGAAGGTATTGACTTAGGGGTAGGTGCTGGTAACACTTGCCCCTTTTTATACCATTCCTGTAGAATGATTTGATTTTTTATTTCATAGGCATTATATTTAGAAGTGAATACTTATGTATTAGAATATATCTATCTCTTCATTGTTGACTATTTTGTATTGGAAATGATGCACTCCTTGCAGGGCTTTCAATATCCTTTCTATTTCATCGCTCTGACGGAATTTTCCGGATATGTACTGGTCGATCCGGGCTGATTCTTTGATAGTGAATTTTACGTTGTACCACAAAGTAAGATAATCCAGTATTTCAGAGAATTTCTTATTACTGAAGTAAAATATTCCGCTTTTCAGGTATTCTTCATTGTCGAATGAAGCGATGGATTTTATCAGGTTGCCATTGGAAAGAGAAACCATTTCATTGGGCTTCAGGATGATGCTTTCCTGTGGCCTGTCATTATTGATAACCTGCACACGGCCTTCTACCAGGTTGGTTTCAAACCGGTTGCTTTCCGAATAGGCAAATACATTGAATTTGGTACCAAGTACTTTTATATCATATTGTCTGGTTTTGACAATAAAAGGACGTTCAGCGTCTTTTGTAACTGAGAAAAAGCCTTCGCCGTCCAGTTCCACAGAGCGTTCTTCGTTGCTGAACTCATTCGGGATTTTGATAACCGACCGGGGACTTAGCCATGCTTCCGTCCCATCCTGGAAAGTCATATAGATGCGTTGCCCTTTAGGGACTTCTATTTTAGTATAAAGGACGGCTTTCTCTTCCGGCATGAATTTATCGGCGAGCAGCCAGATATTGATGAAAAGAATAGCCACGACTGCTGCATATTTTGCCAGATTAAGATAAAGTTTGCGAATTTGCCGGCGGTTGATTCGGTTCCCCAGCTCTTCCATTTTCTGTGAGGCCCATTCATTGTCTCCCTTTTGTTCTCCCAGCTTTGAGATAGTGACTGTATTTTGCATACGGATGAATTCAGCTTTATGACCAGAGTCGGATTCTATCTGATCAAGAAGTTCTTTCTTTTCTGTGTCAGAAAGTTCTCCGAGGAAATATTTATCTAGTTGTTCATTCATGCTATTTAGTGCTTGTTCTATTAATATGACGGATAAGTTCCGACCATCTACTAGTCGAAAACAGAAAAAAATAATTTTTTTTTTTGAGAAAGATTTTAGATGATGAAAATGAACAGGGGGAGGTAGTCTTTCAATTCTACTTTCAATTTACGGATAGCGGTTACAATATGGTTTTGCACGGTATGTACGGATATATCCAGTTGTGTGGCTATCTCCTCATGCTTTAATCCATTCATTCTGCTCAGAATGAACACCTGCCGGCATTTTTCCGGCAGGTGTTCGATGGCTTTAGCCAATAGGTCTTCTATTTCTTTTTCTGTAAAAATGTTTTCATCGAATTGCATCAACGCTTCCATTTTTAATTTTAATTCTCTTTCCTGCAGATTATCCAGTGATTCTTTTTTACTATCTATGAATGTTTTGTGGCGGTAAAAGTCGATACATCTGTTTTTAGCTAGTGTAAACAGGAAGGCGTTGAGGTTTGTCAGGGAACCCAGCATGTCCCGGTGTTCCCACAAATACATGAAAATATCCTGTACGATGTTTTCGGCATCTTCGGTCGAAATGACATATTCCCGTGCAAAACGTACGAGTTTTGGGAAATACACCAAGTATATTTTCGAGAATGTATTTTTCTCTGTTCCTGAAAAGTTACTCATATTTCTTCCTTTCTGTTACGGGTACATATAATAGAGTATTCCCATTCCTTATGGGCATTAGGGTTTCGTATAACGTGTATTTAGCTCCCATAATAATTTCAAATTAAAGGTTATTTTCTCGATCCCGTATTGAATATCATTACTGTAATCTTTTCATTCCCCAGTTGTGAGATGGAAAAAAGATTTGTACAAATATACAGCATATCCATTGTAAAGCACCATATCAGACAGGTAATTTTTTGTTTCAGGAAGGTCATTGAGATAAATATCCATATCTTTGGGGAGATTAAGTGCTTTGTTGTAATCCGAAGTCATTATGAAAAACTTAATAACTGGTATTTTAATATTATTCTTTTTTATTGGTTGTGCCGACAGAAGTGGTAAAGATTGGTTAAGTCCGGGAGATATGAAAGAAGATATCCGGTACTTTTTTCATATGATCAGGGATATACATCCAGACCCGTATCAACGTTATGATTCGATGACTTTTGTTACGTTAGAGAAAAAGATGATCGAATCGTGTTCTGTGCCTATGGCACGGGAAGATTTTGGGTGGCGGTTGATGAAGGTCAGGAAATTTCTGGATGGACATGTCGCTGTGTTCGGGTTTTTCTCCGATTTGGGGCGTTATCGCTTCCCGGCTGTTGAGTTTCGGGGGGATCAGATGTTGTTGGGAAGTGATACTCTGTTGGCTGTAAGAGACTCTTTTGCGTCTTATACGGCTTTGGATATAGATTCTATGATTCCGTGGGATCAGCCTTCGAGGTTTCGGAATGAAAATATGAATTTGTTATTGAATTTATTACTATCTCCTGCCAACAAAAGTACAATGACATATACAGGTGTCGTAAAAACATCAAACGGATCTCGTGATACGACCATTTGCGTTGATACTCACAGGATAATAAATGATTCTGTGTATTCCAAGCCGTATGCTTCTGCTTTTCATCCGGAAGATTCTATTGCGGTTCTTTATTATAATACTTGCATGATCTATGGGGAGGATAATGTGAAGCAATACCGGGGATTTGTGGATGCCTTTTTTAGTGAATTGAAAAGCAAGCATATAAAATATTTGTTTATCGATGTAACACATAATGGCGGAGGATCGGATGGTAATAATTCTGTCATCATAAACCATTTGAGAACGGATGAGAGCATTACCAAAGTGAGGATGACGGGAAAGAAAGCAGGTGTGGAGAAATATCTTAAATCAGATTTGGTTAAAAAGTTCTTTGGTGAAAATGAAGCAGAAAAGAATTATTGGATGGAGAGATTTGGAAATCCTATAATGGAAAAGGGTATCGCATTTATGGAAGAATCTACACCAGCCAACAAATCTGGCTATGATGGAAATGTTTTTGTTATTATGGGAAATAAGACCTATTCAGCAGGAGCTAATTTTTGTCTGGCAATAAAACAGTCGCATGCTGCGGTATTGGTAGGAGAAGAGGCAGGACAGTATTATCCTATTTGCGGAAATGTCATTCGAAGTGCTTTGCCTAATTCAAAGATACAGTACCAGATACCGGCAACGGAGACTTTTTATGAGCCTTCGGCATTGTTTGAGGAAGGGTATATACAACCAGATATTTATTATTCTATAGAAGAATTCTTAAATGTGAATAACTATAAAGAAATAGTGAAACGTTGCTGTAAAACAGCGTGTTATGTTCGCTGAAAATCCGGTTAAATTACTTAGTTCATACAGAACTAAGTTCAAAATGATCACAAAAATAGAAATAAAACCTATTATTCTCTTTAATAAGTGAGAATTATTCCTACAGAAGGTGAATTTATACAGTAGGAACATGGTGTTGTTCTGCTTTTTAATGATTTCAGCTCTACTTTTTTACTTATCATACTTGTTTTTTTTACACATAGATAATAGTTCTGTATGAACTAAGTATCCACTATCTATCGTATAAAAACAAGGAAGTGATGCTGAAAAACAAACAGAGCAATTACAAAGTGCTATATGAGAAATACATTGACCAAATGTATTCATACGGTAGGGCACTAGGTGTGGATGAGGATACATTGTATGATCTTATTCATGATGTCTTTCTTCATTTTTTTGATCATCAGAACGAAATATCGGAGGGTGAACATGAAAAGAATTATCTTTTGCGCTGCTTAAAAAATCGATTTATCTCTCAAAAAAGAAAAGAAGTTGGTTGTGAGGAACTAATAGAAACAGAGGATTATTTTTTTCAGATTTCTGTTTCCGGATTAGATCGTATCGAAGAAGAAGAGGAACGAAAAGAGTTAACCGAGCAAATAGAAAATATGTTGCAATGCCTTACAGGACGTCAGCGGGAAGCTATTTATTTACGTTATATGCAGGAATTGGAGTATGATGAAATTGCGGTTTTACTTGGATTGACAACGAAAGGCTCCCGCAAATTGATTTATCGTGCGATTAATCGTATTCGCGAAAATTATCTCCCATTATTATTTTAGGTAACTATATACCACTTTACACCACCCCCCCCACCTTTTCGAATCAATTCACTTGATCCACCAACTTCATTACAAAATGTACAAATCATTATGTAATGGAGTTGTTTTCGTTTCTAAATATCTATATCTTTGCCCCACGTATTAAAAAGTAACGTAGAAGCGTTTCGATATTATCTCTCATTGAAATCTGGACAATTTCGACCGACTGAGATAATAAGCAAGAGCTTCCTACGCCAATATTGTCATATACATACCTGACGGGGTTTTCTGTATACAAGCATGAGGCGTGGGGCTATTGTCTTATTGCAGTCGGTAGGCAGTCCAGAGCCTCAATGAGCAATATAACGATAGTCCCCACGCCTCTCTTATTTATTAACACCGAACGAAGGGGACAGGGAGGGCAAAAAATTAGTATATGATTATTGACATTAAAGAGTATGTTGCATTTGGGATGACAGATGTTCACATTCATTCAGAAAGCTTTTCGGCGAAACTTGGTATTGATAGTAGACT
>OGIE01000505.1_pt1 | contig 58745 bp, 46 predicted proteins | sample 1571581 | NCBI WGS metagenome assembly OGIE01 (sample SAMEA2582021, study PRJEB24529) | metagenome | biome: Human gut stool | place: China | collected 2011 | reverse complement strand
GAATAGTAACGTATCAATCATCCGTCATGTTAAAACAGGAATTTATCAAACTATACCACTCTCCCGCCCAAAAGGCGGGGGAATGTTTCGGAATCAATCCGTTCGTTATCCTTGCCCAATCCGCCATCGAAACAGGGTGGGGGGAAAGCACCCTGGCAAAGGAGTATAATAATTTCTTCGGTATCACTGCCTACGGACGTCCCAACGCCTTCTGGAAAAGAACCCATAGATATTGCCGGTTACAGTCTGATGGCTGCGAGACTGATCGGTGGTCTGTACAAATTATTTACCGCATGAGTTACAAAGAAAACTACCGATGCATGATTCGCTGCAACAAAGCGACCGGATATGCCATCTATGATTGTCTGTTGAAGGCTTACCGAAAACATGCTGAAAGCATGGACGTCTCCGGAATTACCGACCGGGATATCTCACGGATCAGTAAAAAGCTATTAGTGAGCGAACGCTGGATACGCCATATCTTATGTAAATATCATCTGTTTTTCGTCATCATCGACCAGTATTATCCGGAAAAGGAATGGGAAGATGAAGAAACGGGGGTTTGATCGTTTGAAGTCTGTTATTTTCTCTGATATGGAGAGGATAACAGGCTTTTTGTATAAATAACCTCTTTACCTCATTGAAAAATGAACAATTCTTTCACAAGCCTTACCATCTCCATAAGGGTTCACAGCTTTACTCATTTTATCATAATATCCTTTATCATCCAGCAAAGCGGAAACTTCATGTACAATCTTATCATAATCTGTCCCCACCAATTTAACCGTTCCCGCTTCCAGAGCCTCAGGACGTTCGGTTGTATCACGCATAACCAATACCGGTTTACCTAATCCCGGAGCCTCTTCTTGTATTCCACCGCTATCGGTAAGCACAATGGTCGATTTTTCCATCAGGTAAACAAACGGCAAGTATTCCAACGGTTCAATGAAAAACATATTCTGCAAATCCGAATTTCCGAAAACCTCATGAATCGGTTTACGCACGTTCGGATTCAGATGCATCGGATAAACAAAATCCGTTTCCGGATACTTCTCTGCCAATGCCTTGATAGCTTTACACATTTGAATGAACCCCTCTCCAAAATTCTCGCGGCGGTGTCCGGTAATAAGAACAAGGCGACGATCCCTGATTTCATATCCGGCAGTTTTTAATTCTTCCGTCAATGCCTTTTGTAACTCTTCATTTCCTTTAATTTTATCGACTACCAGATATAAAGCATCGATCACAGTGTTTCCGGTAACAAGGATAGATTCCCGCTTCACACCTTCATCCAACAAATTTTGACAGCTTAATTGAGTTGGAGAAAAATGATACGTAGCAATCCTCCCCGTTATCAAACGGTTCATCTCTTCCGGCCAGGGACTATACATATTATGTGTCCTAAGCCCCGCTTCAACATGCCCTACCGGTATCTGCTGATAGAAAGCAGCCAAAGCAGAAGCCGTCGAAGTAGTCGTATCGCCATGTACCAGGACGAGATCCGGTTGTACTTCTTTGAGTACATCCCGCATGCCGGTAAGGACACGGGCAGTCACATCATATAAATCCTGTCCTTGCTTCATGATATTCAAATCATAATCTGGATGGATTTCAAAAAGATGAAGCACCTGATCCAGCATTTCGCGATGTTGACCAGTCACACAAACCACTGTTTTAAACTGTTCTGGATACTTCTCAAACTCCTTCACCAAGGGAGCCATTTTAATTGCTTCGGGACGGGTCCCGAAGACGAGCATTATTGTTTTCATGTTCACAAATTATATTTTTCCAATCCAGACAAGAAACAGAAAGCGGACTAAATGTATCTGCCGCTTGATACGGGACGGTTGGTTTATCAATCTATAAGCAAATTCAAGATTATGTTCCACCCACCATTTAGGAGCACGTTTCACTCTTCCTGTATACACATCGAAACTACCTCCCAATCCCTGATAGATAGCCGGATGTTTACTAAACATTTCCTCCATCAGCAATTCTTGCTTGGGTGAACCCATTGCGACAAAAACGACATCAGGCTTTTTCTCTGCCACATCAGCAATCAAAGATTGTCGCTCTTCATCGGTTTTGATGTATCCGTTCCGGAAATTAACGATGTGAATACCCGGATAATCATTGTTTAATTTACTGACGGTCTCTTCTATTACTTCCTGTTTCCCTCCTACCAGGTAAAACGTTTTTTGTTTATAAGTCGCTTCGATTATTTTCAACCACAGCTCGCAACCGGGTATTTTGATTACATCATCATATCCATGGCGTCTCAATGCTAACATCGGTCCTGCCCCATCGCAGTATCCGATATTTCGATTAATAATAGCACGCATCTGATCTGTTGCATGGAGGATCTTTTCGGCATTAATAGCGACAAGTAGACCTTTAGTCCGATCCACATAATCCAGCAATTTCTGAGCGGAAGCAAATGGATGAATATTTACTCCGTTAAGGGTAACGATAGTGTTTTGCATATGAGAATACTTTAACAGTTTGTTACAATATTAATAAACGAAATACGAACTGTTGGATGGATATTCATGCTATACAGTTTCACGTATAATAGCTGTTGTATATAAATCACAATTAGACGAACAACATCTCTTACTTGTCTCATTTTCTCACAATTATTTAATTTTACATCTGCTTTTATAAACCGTATAACTCTTTTATATACTTTTGATATTCTCCGACCATACGAGACAGTCCAAACTCAGACAAGTATTTTTTTCTCGAACAGGATGAAAGTTTTTTATATTTCTCTTCATCACATGAAGGTAATTGATTCAAACCCACAGCCAACTCTTCCCAATTTGTATAAACAAATCCATTATACCCATTTTCATTAACATCCAACATTGAAGGTATATTATTTGTAATAAGAGGTTTAGCAAACATACAACCTTCAATTAAGGTTACAGGCAAACCCTCTTTCTCAGAAAATAATAAAACATAATCATAGACATACAACTCTTTTACCATATCAATCTGTCCTAAAACATGAAACTGATTACTATCTTCCACCGCCTTCTCTAATTGTTCTAAGTCTTCACCAATACCTGCAAAATAAATTTGGACCCTTTCATCCAATCTATTTTTCATATTTAATACAAATTCCAATTGTCTTTTCACCTTACAAATCCTTCCTGCAAATAAAATTTTCACAACTGAATCTGAATGAATATTTTGTATAGATGAGTTATATTTATCCTCCAATCCATTAAATATTACTTTTATTTTGCAAGGAGATATTTTAAAATAATCTATTAAATTATTCTTTACAGCATTAGACACAGCTATCACGTTTTTAGGAAATAAACATAAATATCTCAAATTAATAAATATACTATGCGCAACATGAATTACATGCATAGAATGAAAACAAATAGTATTTATTAAACATAAAAAAGTAGTCGTATTTCGACTATGAGACAAAAACAATTCAGAACGATATATCCAAACAGTCTTTAGATTAAAAGACTTAAAAGTGATATTCATTTTTTTATAAAAAAAATCAATTTCATCTAAAGGTGTACAAGTTAACACAATAGGCTTTTCTTGATTAAGCGACTGAGCTAACAATAAAGCCATATTTTGCGCACCGCCCTGATTCTTAAAGTTAGGGTATACAGTTATGATTTTCATATTTTTTATCAAATTTAAAATCAACTTGATTTAATGCAGAACAAGCTATAATAATCATAGGCAAAAAATAATTTAAAGCAAAACCAAAAGCAACCCCTGTTTCAAAAAAGAAATAAACATGAAATGAAAGTAAAAAAACTCTACTTTCATAATTTTTTAAATAAATATAAAATCTCGATATAAAATAAAGATAGAACAAAAAATAAAGAAGTCCCATTGCATATAATGTATTAATATACAAATTATGAATAACATAAGAGAGTTCATCTGTAACAGCATCATTGATCAATGATCGTCCATATCCCCATAAGTTAATATCAAAATTTTGAATTACAAATAATATTTGAAGAGCACGTCCAGTGGATCCTTCCGTTTTGCCAAACAGATTAAATAAAGATAAATTCACCAAATAAGGCTCTATAACAATCATATAATATAAAGAACTTGAAAGAAATAACAGAATTAATAATGGAAAATATTTTTGTTTTCCCAAAAGCCATGGTTTAAAATAAAGAAACGAATTAACTATAATAAAAAACAAAAATGCATTACGTGATTTACATGCTAATAATCCGAGTATTGCTAAAAAAAAAGATATCTTGTTTAACAGTTTATTGGGTACCAATAAATAAGTTGAACAAAACACAGAACAAACAAATATAGAAGCTAAATTTGAATTATAAAATATACATTCCCACCCATCATCATAATTAAGTGAAAAAACACATCGAAGCAGATTATTATAATCTAAAAGAATTAATATTACATAAAATGCAAAGAGAGAGATACCTACATATTTCATATTATATTTAGAGACAGAAATCGAAATCAGATTCAAAAAAACAAAAAATGGGATGAATGTTGTTTGTATATTATCATCAGTCATTTTAAAATGAGCAAATAATAACAAAATAAAAACAAATATAAACCACTTGTATTGTTTCATTAAAAAAGCTTTATTATTTACCAAACCAAAATGTGTTATTACAAGCAAAAATAGATAGGCAATATACTTAATATATTCTCCATCAGAAGAAACAGATTGATCAAAAGTAGAATAAATAATATAGCAAAAAAACGCTATTATCAAAAATACAGTTTTCACAAATAATTATTTACTTAATAATAATATTTTTTTCAATACTAAAGACAATTTTGATGAAAAAGAATATCCTAGCAAACGCTTAATCTTTTTTATATACTGTTTATGAGGAGGCAACCAGCTTGCATTATAATGATGAATTGTACGAGTATCACTAGAAATATAAATCGACAACGAACTATCCAAAGGACAGAAAAATGCTTTTGGATAAATATAAATATCATTTACTTTCTGAATTCCAGACTTATTTTCTAATCCTACCTCAAATAATAACTGAGTAGTATATTCGACTACAGTCGACATATTCATGGTTCCTTCTTCTGTAAAAAAATGAAGAGAACTATAATAGTCCAAAACTCTTTTATAAAAAGACATTCCAGGCCTGCTTGCTAACCCTAGTCCCGGAGCCACTGCTATTTCTTGTTCTTGACTACCATCCTTTTCACACCCCATAAAAGGACCTTTTGCTAAAATATCGTCTAAAGGCTTGATGATTTCCACATCGACATCAAAGTAGAGTCCTCCGTATTGATATAAAATCCAAAAACGTGCATAGTCACTTACAAATGCATATTTTTTTGCTTGATAAGCTTCTTGTATATAAGGAATTAAACTTATATCAAAATTAGTCTCATTCCATTCTTTTATTTCATATTCCGGAAGATATTCTTTCCAAGAATGAATGCATTTTATAGCTAACGAAGGAAGTGGATTATTCCCGAACCAACAATAATGGACTATTTTAGGTATCATAATATTTAACAAATAACAGTTTTAATAAATTAATACAATATATATTTTCTTTATAAAGAATTTCACAGACCTGGTCATCTAAAATAATCTACAAACGAATATAAATCAGAATTATCCTGAGGAGGAATATTATAGATATTCTCTGGATGTGATCTATAATAATCAAAAATTCTTTTTTCCACTATTGAATTTTCAATTTTTCTTAGTCCTGTCTTTATCAATTTAGCAGGAGCACCTCCAATCATAGAATTGACAGGAAGCGTAGAGTAATCTTTATTTACCAAACTGTTACTTGCGACAATTGTAAAATCAGGTAAGATACTTCCGCCACTAACTGTTGAAGAATTACATATCCAACATCCCTTTCCTATAAAGATAGGATGACTATGATAAGGAACTACTCCTTTTTCAAAATCAGCCACATAATGATAATTAGAATCCAATAGTTGACAACGATGGGTTATTCGTGATTGTGCTCCTATTTTTACGGAAGTAAAACACCCTATATTACACCAATCTGTAATCTTAAAATTTTCACCTATTTCCAATTTTCCCTTAAATGCTACAAATATCTTATTTCCAGTGCCAATAAACCCCTTTCCTCTAAATATTATTATACCTTGATTATTTATCTCAGATGGAATGGCCATATTCGAAGGTGCTCCCGGCATGATTTTATTAAACTTAATCATTCCGGTAGTAACATCTCCCTCCACAATCATTCTACCACTCAGACAAGAAAAATGAGGAAATCCATATACAAAAAAAGGGAGTCGTATAGCCTGATTAAATGAAAAACTCCTAAAATTCAAATATAAAGTATAAAACGGATTAAACCAATTTGAAGCAAAAAACTTTTCTATCGCACCTAAACCAAACTTACGATCTATTATCTGTATCAAATCTTTTATTGCATACGTCCTAAAAACTTTTCTTAAACTTTTCATATCTTAAAATTTCCGATTCTATCTTTTATGTAATATTTTATTTCGTACAAATAAACGTTCTTCACTTGTCATTCCTCCCCAATATATGATCAAAAAACTCATAAGAAAGAAAACCAAAACAACTTCTAATAAAGATAGAAAATCCTGAGCAAAAAATGAGTTTATCCATCTAGCTAGCAGAACTATAGGTACAGTAACTCTCAAAATAGGTACAAATACCAAAGAAAAATAATCTCTAAAAGAAAAACTCACATAATCACTCACAATCTTTATAATAACGAATAAATAAATTAATCGTACAATTACGAGAACTTTAAAAACAATAACCGGATTATAACCTTGCATCAAAAATATATAACCTACAGGGAAAGCAGTCAAATAAACAGAACTTCCCACTAAACAATATTTTTTTAACTTTCCTATGGCTTGTATAGCTGACCACAATGGATTTGTTAAAACATTTATCAAACTATAAATAATAATCCATAAAACAAAGGAAGAAGCAAATTCGGGGATCTGTCCCAACCATAGATACAAAATATAATCAGTTCTAAACAACAATGGTAAACTTACTAGTAGTAACAAAAAAAAAGAATAACGGGAACTATTGAAAACTAATTTTAAAAAATAAGCTATATTTTGATTTGCATAAGATTTTACTATTTGAGGACGTACTGCTGTAAAAAAATTCATACCAAAATTATTAATCGCAGAATTTACCTGTGAAGAAATTCCTTTTGATGCATTTACTACAGGTCCAAAAAACATATTTAACAACACGTTTATTCCTTGTTCATTAATCGCCCAAACAGCCGTTCCAAATGTATTCCAACTTGCAAATTTGAACATATCCTCAAATATTTCTTTTTTCCAAAAAAAATGATATTTACATTCTGGATATTTTTTACAAGAGAAATAAAAACAAAATTGTATACTAACTGTTACTACTAATAAAAGAATTGCATATAATTTCAGTTTATCACAATTCAAATAACTTAAAATCATTGCTATAGCCAATCTCGACAAAGCTTCGGCAAGACCTATATAGGCATAGATCCTCATATTTTCTCTCGCAATCAGAACTGAATTATAAACAATTCCATTTAATGTAAAAAACAAGGAAATAGCAGTGGCTTGAAATACCCATAATGAAGCACCTAAACGATCAACAGGTATAACTAGTTTATGATAAATAAGCCATAAACCTATTATTTCCAGTAAAACAAAAGTTATCAATGAAATTAATAAATAAATTAGCACACTAATATTAAAAATATTCCGAACTTTTTCTATATTCCCTTTTCCTAACTCAAAATTAAAAAAACGTTGTGTGACATTCGAAAGAGAAGAGGAAAAAAAAGCAAACATAGTTACCATTCCCCCAACAACATTATATATACCATAATCCTCTATTCCCAAAATATTCAACAATATCCTAGATGTATATAATGTTACCACCATAATCAACAACATACGTATATACAAAAAAATAGTATTTTTTGCTATACGAGTATTATTTTCAGTGACCTTCTCCATCTACTTTTTCAAAATATCCATAATCAATGCTTACCAATGTTTCTATTTCCAAGACATATATCTGCATACTAGCATATATTACCTGTAACTAAAAAGCCAAATGAACGTTTCATATTCCTCCCTTACCTTTTATAAATACCACAAAAATCTAATATAACCTTACCTTTCGTATAAGGTAATTCTTTAAATGGCTCATGTGCCGTTAAAAACACCACAATATCCGCCTTCTCATAGGCTTCTTTATAATCGGTCAGTTTAAATACTTTGTGCTCTTTCACATTTGGCTCAACAATCAGAATATCCGCATTATTACAGGCTTGCATCACTTTGGTTGTAATATATTTAGCCGGAGATTCACGCAAATCGTCAATATTAGGTTTAAAAGCAAGTCCCATCATAGCAACAACCGGTTTGCGGTGATGCTCTAATTCAAACCTTAATATGGCATTCTGTACCTTTTCGGCACACCAGAAGGATTTGTAATTATTGATTTCTCGTGCTTTGGATATCAATTGCGACTCGTACGGAAATTCGGCTGTGATGAAATAAGGGTCTACAGCAATACAATGCCCTCCTACTCCCGCTCCAGGCTGCAGAATATTGACACGCGGATGCTTGTTGGCTAATTCGATCAGTTCCCATACATTGATACCGGCTTTGTCGCAGATGAGTGAAAGTTCGTTGGCGAAAGCGATCTGCACATCACGGGATGAATTTTCCGTCAATTTACACATTTCTGCCGTTTTACTATTCGTCTTATGCAAGGTTCCCTGTACAAACCGACCATAAAATTGAATGGCCTTTTCCGTCGATTCTTCATTGATTCCTCCAATCACACGATCGTTGTGGACTAATTCATAAATGACATTTCCCGGTAAAACCCGTTCCGGACAATAAGCGATATATATTTTATCTTTCAATTCCGGCCGCTCTGAAAAAATCAGACTTTGCATCTTTTCAGTAGTTCCCACTGGAGATGTTGACTCTATTACATATAAATCTCCTTCCTTCAAATAAGGAAGAACGGAGCGGGTGGCTGCTTCCACATAAGAAATATCCGGTTCGTGATTACCTTTGAACGGAGTGGGCACAACCATAAAATAAGCATCGCTGATTTCAGGAGTGGTAGAAGCTTTCAACAATCCTGCATTTACAACTTCTTGCAAATACTCTTCCATCCCTGGTTCAATAATATGAAGTTTACCTTGGTTTGTCATTTCCACCACACCCGGATTGATATCGACACCTAAAACATTTATTCCATGCTTTGCTGCAATGATAGCTGTGGGAAGTCCAATATATCCCAACCCCATAAAACATGCTTTCATAATTTTTCTGTTTATAAAAAACTTATTTATTCTTATTCTTACAATATTTCAAAATCCAACGATATTCCTAAAAGTCTACATTAAGTAGACTTTTCTGCCAGATGTTTTTTCCGTATCCTGTCAAACCATAGATTAAGGCCTGTCCAAACAAGAATATCAAATCCTATCAGAATATTGTTGTCAATATATGATATCAAACAAATATTCACACCGCTAAATAAGCAAGCCATAATCAATATCAATAACATAGCTTGCCACTGCGTTAACCCCATATTCAATAATTTATGATGAATATGATTCTTATCGGCAACAAATATCCCCTTATGGCTGCGCCAACGTACAAACATAACCCTCATCACATCGAACATAGGGATAATTATTGTTGAAAATGCAACAATGATTGCCCCATCCGAGTAAGGTATAATATCAGGAGCACAAACAGAATAACGGATAATTAAGAAAGATAGGATATAACCTAATGTCAGGCTACCGGTATCCCCCATAAAGATTTTCCGGCATCGTTCGACTTTGCCAAATACATTATAATAGAAAAAGGGGACTAGCACTCCGAACGAAGCAAATGCAAGCATAGCATACATCCATAAATGATTATGAATATACAAGCAACCTAGAATGATCAACGATACACAACTCAAACCTGAAGCCAGGCCATCGATACCATCAATCAGGTTGATCGCATTACATATAAACACAATCAATAAAATAGTCAATGGTATTCCGAGCCAGGGAGTTAATTCATGAATCCCCAAGATGCCATACAGATTGTTTATCCATAAACCGGATAAAGGGATCATGGCGGCTGCTATAATCTGTATAACAAACTTCGAACGATAACGTAACCCCACCAGATCATCTTTTATCCCGGCAAGGAACAGTAATATTAACCCACAGACCAAAAAATAAAATTCCGGTATGATAAAGCACAACATCTCCTCCGGAATCTCGTAACCGATAAGGTAACGAAGCCCCGTTGTAAAGGATAATGTAAAGAGAATAGAGGGAGCAAAAGAGAGACCTCCTAAACGAGGAATAATGCCCTGATGGACTTTTCTTTCGTCAGGAATGTCAAATAACCGCTTCCGGAAAGCTACAACCAATATCCGCGGTATAATAAAAGAAGAAAGTAGGATCGAAATTATCACCCCTGTGATAATCAACATAATACTAGCCATTTTTCATTGTTTTTAGGGCACAAAAAAGTTCGTCAGTCACAAATCGTAACGACGAAAATGACTAGCAAAAACGATCGTTTTTTTTAGTCATTTTCATGTATCGATAAAATGTTAATTTTAAACTTCTAATTTTGCATTATGGCATGTTTCACAAGGGATGATGATTTTTTAATTTTGTTTATTCAATTTTTTATGCATACTTTTGCGGTGACTAAAAAAAACGATCGTTTAATCTAGCCATTACTCATTATTCAAGAAATAGCCCACATCTCTTATTTTTCCTTATATATAGCTGTTACACAATAAAATAAATATTTCAATCACAGGTTTAAAATTGTAAGAAGAAGCAATTTTGGAGTTACTAAAATCCGGTTCAATTACAGGCTTTTCACTATGAAAACAGACCTCACATTTTACATATCAGACGCTGCATAAAATTTTATCTACCCTACACAAAAAAAAGAGGCTACCTCACGGTAACCTCTTTCCTAACGCAACGAATGAATTATTAATACTTATACTTATTTCTCATTACTTCTTGCAGTCGCAAGTAGAATAAGCTACTAACATCCAAACCAATTTTTCCTGTTCTTTCAGATAATCGCTCATCAGTGCAACTGTAGCTTCATCTCCTGCTTCCGATGCAAGGGAAAGAAGTTTACGTTCTTCCGCAATAAACTGTCCGTAAGTGTTCAGGACATTTTCCAAAGCCTCATCGCCGCAAGAAACACCTGATACTTCTTTCACTCTTGCCACTTTCAGATATTCACTGAATTTGTTTACAGGTACACCACCCAACATCAAGATACGTTCTGCCAGTTCGTCTACCTTTTCGGCTGCATCGTCATACATTTCTTCAAATTTACTGTGAAGTACGAAGAAACCATGTCCTTTAATGTTCCAATGAAATCCGCGCAGGTTTGTATAGAATACCTGGTAATCGGCCAATAACTGCTGTAATGCTTCTACTACTTTGTTTGCTGCTGATGCATCTAAATGCAAATAATCTAATGTTTTCATAATTCTTAATTTTTATATGTTATACGTTTTTGTTTTTCTATACTGCAAAGATACACTAGATATAAACATCTGTCAAACAGATAATTACTATACACTAATAGATAAAATCTATCAAAACAATTTCACCTTATACAAAGATTTAAAGTAATACGCTACATAACAGAATTTTTATATCTTTGTAATTGATTTTCGTAAGGATTAATATCATGAGAATTGAAAGACAATGAATATACAGCAACTTGAGTACATCCTTGCGGTAGACACATACCGCCATTTTGCCAAAGCGGCAGAACATTGCAGAGTGACACAGCCTACCCTCAGTATGATGATCCAGAAACTGGAAGACGAACTAGGGATCAAACTATTCGATCGTAATATGCAGCCGGTCTGCCCTACTCCAGCCGGACGCAAGGTAATTGACCAGGCACGTACGGTTCTTTATCAGGCTTCCCTGATCAAAGATATCGTTAATGAAGAAGAACAGTCGCTGAAAGGTACATTCCGCCTGGCAGTACTCCCGACCATCGCGCCGTATCTGCTTCCCCGTTTCTTCCAGCAGTTGTCGGAAAAACATCCGGAACTGGATATCCGTATCCTGGAAATGAAAACGGCTCCGACCATGGCAGCCATACTGAACGGAGAGATCGATGCTGCTATCATTGCCAACCAACCGTCGGAAAACCAGTTGCAAGGCGATACATTATATTATGAGCAATTTTTCGGGTATGTTGCCAAGAACGATCCGGTCTTCAAAAAGGATCTGATCCGTACCGCAGACATCAGTGACGAACATCTCTGGCTACTGGATGAAGGACATTGTTTCCGCGACCAGTTGATGCGCTTCTGCCAGATGGAGAAAGTAAAACTGCGTCAGGCTGCCTACCGCCTGGGAAGCCTGGAAACATTCATGCGAATGGTGGAAAGCGGAAATGGCGTCACTTTCATACCGGAACTAGCAACTCTGCAACTCAGCGAGGAACAAAAAGCACTGGTACGTCCTTTTGCAATCCCTAAACCGGCACGCGAAATCGTCTGGATCACCCGCAAGGATTTTATCCGCCATACGATCGCAGGCATGCTGATCGAGAGCATTAAAAAATCCGTTCCGAAAGAAATGTTGACACTGCAAGCCGGATTAAAAGTAGTCTGAACATTATTTTTATAGGGTAACACAAAAAAAATATCACTTTTCGCTTGTAGTTTCCAAAAAAGCGTTACTTTTGCTGCGTATTTAAAAACAAACGAGACAAATGAATCGATTTAGCTTTACATATTTCTTTTATTACTTTTACTTTAGCAAAGTGAAGGCAGGAATTTATATGTAAAGCGTTGATGATAGATAATATGTATCAATAATAATATGAAGTCCTGCCGGTTACGGTGGGACTTTTTTTATGACTTTAAGACAGAAAGATGAAAAAGAGAGTAGCAATTCAGGGAATAGCCGGTTCGTATCACGACATCGCAGCCCGTAGCTTCTATGAAGGTGGAGAAATTGAGATTGTTGGATGCAATACATTCAGAGATGTAATCACGACCATCAAGAAAGACTCCACGATATTGGGTCTGATGGCCATCGAGAATACGATTGCCGGAAGCCTGCTGCAGAATCATGAACTGATACGTGAAAGCGGTCTGCGGGTGATCGGTGAATACAAACTGCGTATTTCGCATTCGCTGGTTGCACTGCCGGGTACGACGATACACGAAATAACGGAAGTCAACTCCCACCCGATCGCACTGATGCAATGTACCGACTTCCTCGATACCCTGCCGAACGTGAAGATGGTGGAAAAAGAAGATACCGCCATGAGCGCCCGCTGGATTTCCGAGAATAACCTGAAAGGACACGCCGCCGTCTGCGGTAAGCTGGCTGCTCAAATATACAACATGGAAATCCTTGCCGAAGGGATCGAGACAAACAAACGAAACTTCACCCGCTTCCTTGCCCTGGCAGACCGATGGACGGCTGAAGACATGCTTGAAAAGGCAGACATCAACAAATCCTCACTGGTATTCGCTCTCCCCCATACCTCCGGTAGTCTTTCCAAAGTGCTCTCCATCCTCTCTTTTTACGACATGAATCTTTCTAAAATACAATCGCTCCCGATCATCGGACGCGAATGGGAATATTTGTTCTATATCGACCTGACATTTACTGATTATACCAGATACAAACAAGCATTGGATGCGATCATACCATTAACAAAGGACTTAAAAATTTTAGGTGAATATGCAGAAGGAAAACAAAGTGTGTAATATCACACCTGCCGACCGCGTCGGCAGCGTACAGGAATACTACTTCTCGAAGAAACTGAAAGAGGTAGCCGAAATGAATGCCGCAGGCAAGAATGTAATCAGCCTGGGCGTAGGTAGTCCCGACCTGCCTCCTTCGGAACAGACGATCGAGACATTGTGCGAACATGCCCATAATGCCAATGAGCATGGTTATCAGCCGTATGTAGGTATTCCGGAATTACGTAAAGGTTTCGCAGACTGGTACAAGACCTGGTATGGTGTGAAGTTGGACCCGAAGACGGAGATCCAGCCGCTGATCGGATCCAAAGAAGGTATCCTGCATATCTCACTGGCTTTCCTGAATCCGGGCGACGGCGTATTGGTTCCCAACCCGGGCTATCCGACCTACAGTTCGGTAAGCAAGCTGGTACAAGCAAACCTGATCCCCTATGAACTGAAAGAGGAATTGGGATGGCAACCGGATTTCGAAGCACTGGAAAAGAGCGATCTTTCCAATGTGAAGCTGATGTGGGTGAATTACCCCAATATGCCGACCGGAGCCAATGCTAGCATGGAGCTTTTTGAAAAGCTGGTTGCTTTCGGACGCAAGCACGGGATTATTATATGTAATGACAATCCGTACAGTTTTATCCTGAACGAGTATCCGCTAAGTATCCTCAATGTGCCGGGAGCAAAAGATATCTGCATCGAAATGAATTCGATGAGCAAGGCGCACAACATGCCCGGATGGCGTATGGCTATGCTGGCTTCAAATGCACAGTTCGTTCAATGGATACTGAAGGTTAAGAGCAATATCGACTCGGGCCAGTTCAAACCGATGCAGCATGCTGCGGTGGAAGCCCTGAAAGCTCCGAAAGAATGGTACGACAATATGAACCGTACTTATCGCAGCCGCCGCGACCTGGCCGGACAGATCATGCATGCTATAGGATGTACGTATGATGAAAACCAGGTAGGCATGTTCCTTTGGGGAAAAATTCCGGCAGAAGCGGAAGGCAGCGAAGCGCTGGCAAACAAAGTGTTGTACGAGGCCAATGTCTTTATCACTCCCGGATTTATTTTCGGCAGCTGTGGCGAACGTTATATCCGCATCTCCCTTTGCTGCAAGAATGAAGCATTACAGGAAGCATTAAACAGAATCAAACAATTAGAAATAAACAAATAAAAGTATACAATCATGGAAATGGAATTAGAATCAATCTTATTACCCGGTGTGGACCCTCAGCGTCCCATCATCATCTCGGGACCGTGTAGCGCCGAAACAGAAGAACAAGTAATGGAGGCAGCTCAACAGCTTGCATCGAAAGGTGTTAAAATATTCCGTGCTGGGATCTGGAAACCACGTACAAAACCGGGAGGATTCGAAGGTATCGGTGCAGTCGGATTACAATGGCTGAAACGTGTGAAAAAAGAGACAGGCATGTATGTCGCTACCGAAGTGGCAACGAAAGACCACGTATTCGAAGCTTTGAAAGCAGGGATCGATATCTTGTGGATCGGCGCCCGTACAACCGTCAATCCATTCGCCGTACAGGAGATTGCCGATGCGTTGAAAGGGGTAGATATTCCTGTCCTGATCAAGAACCCGGTAAACCCGGACCTGGAATTGTGGATCGGTGCATTCGAACGTCTGTACGGAGCCGGTATCCACAAACTGGGAGCTATCCACCGCGGATTCAGCTCGTATGACAAGAAGATGTACCGTAACCTGCCGCTGTGGCATATTCCTATCGAACTGCGCCGCCGCATGCCGAACCTGCCGATCTTCTGCGATCCTAGCCATATCGGTGGTAAACGCGAACTGATCGCTCCGCTTTCACAGCAGGCTATGGACCTGAGCTTCGACGGTCTGATGATCGAATCTCATCCGTGTCCGGATTGTGCATGGAGCGATGCTTCACAGCAAATCACTCCGGATGTGCTGGATTATGTTGTCAACCTGCTGGTTATCCGTAACGAGACACAGACAACGGAAAACCTGGCCGAACTGCGCCGCCAGATCGACGGTATCGACGAACAATTGCTCGAGTTGCTGGCTAAACGTATGCGTATCTCCCGTGAGATCGGTGTGTATAAGAAGGAACACAACATGCCCATCCTACAGTCACCACGTTACAGCGAAATACTGGAAAAACGTTCGGACATGGGACAAACAATGGAGCTGAATGTTGAGTTTGTAAAGGAAATATTGAAAGAGATACACGAAGAGTCTGTTCGTCAGCAGATGATCATCATGAATGAATAAAAAATGAAGATATTAATATTAGGTGCCGGAAAGATGGGGTCTTTCTTCACCGATTTACTGAGTTTTGACCACGAAGTAGCTGTATTGGAAAATGATCCGAAGCGCATGCGTTTCATCTACAATGCTGTACGGTTACAAAAGCCGGAAGAGGTGGCAGACTTTGCTCCCGAACTGGTTATCAATTGTGTTACGTTGAATTATACGATCGACGCGTTCAAAACCGTTCTTCCTTATCTGCAACCGTATTGTATTATTTCAGATATCGCTTCCGTGAAGACGCATCTGAAAGAGTTCTACGAAACCTGCGGATTCCCGTATGTCTCCACTCACCCGATGTTCGGTCCGACTTTTGCCAATCTGGGAAATCTGGAAAAGGAAAATACGATCATCATATCGGAAGGTGACCATTTGGGAAAGATCTTCTTCAAAGATATCTATTCCAGCCTTCGCCTGAATATACGTGAATATACGTTTGAGGAACATGATAAGGTGGTTGCTTATTCTTTAGGTATACCGTTTGCTTCGACCATGGTATTTGCCGCCATCATGAAACATCAGGATGCACCGGGTACAACGTTCAAACGTCACATGAAGATTGCACGCGGATTGCTGTCTGAAGATGATTATCTATTGACAGAAATTCTCTTCAATCCACGTACTCCGAAACAGATTTCCCGGATACAGGAGGAATTGAATATCCTGCAAGATATCATCAAAGATAAAGATTCCGAAGCGATGAAGGAGTATCTGACTAAGATTCGTAAGAATATCGAGTAATGAACCGATAAATTCCACTGTCGTCTGTGAGCTCGCTGACCTGTTTGAGCGAAGCCGGTTCACAAACGACAGTAAACATAAGATCCGCAATAGCAAGGCAGATGCAGAGGATGTTAGAGATTATCTTCCTCCTCTCTTAATAAAAACATACCGATAACGATACCGATTCTTATTTCCCCGGGTCTGTAAATATAACAGGAATAGTATATCTACATTCTATAAAACGAGGTTGCTGATAGCAACTGGTTGCCGGTTTCCAACGCGGCATAAGCCGAAGTACCCGCAAAGCCTCTTCATCAAATTCAGGAATATTACTACTGCGAATAACTTCAAAATCCTTCAACTCTCCATACGTATTTATAGTATATGTACAAGTAACCCTCACATTCTTATTCGAACCGATATACGAAGAAGGATATTGTACATGTTTCCTGATAAACTCTAAACAGGCAGCACTACCGCCTGGAAACTCCGCTACCGATTCATAATTGACAAACAGCTGTTCTTTCTGTTTATCCCATGCTTCGCGTATTTTCTGCCGGGTATAATAACGTTGCGGACGGAACGAGACATAAACAGCGTACATACATTCCACCCGTTTGCCGGCTTTATCATAGGCCGGAAGCCAATGCGACATTGTATTTATCAGACGCTTTACCTCTTTTTCACAGGCAGGCTCACTACTATCCAGCGTAAAAACATCTTTTACCATTCCCATTGTGTCTATCGTAAACTGGCAAACGGCGTAACCACCCCTGTTTGCTTTTAACATATCTGCCGGATACTCCATCTTATTATAAAAATACGCTTCAATATCTACAAAACCGGGGAATTGAGGTTCCTCACTTAACTCCACCGGATTCTTCTGTTGTAATCCCAGCTGCCAGATGCCGCGATAAACCGGATTACGGACAGTATCGACAGGTTCTTTTTCCAATTTCTCCAAAAGGGCGGCAGCAGCCTGCTTCGTCAAAGCCCAATCAGTCTCATTCCTGACAATCCGGCTGTAAACGGAATCTCCCAGGTCGGTCAATTCGCGGCACAAAGAACCGACCTCAGGTGCCCATTTCAAACCGACGCTCACTTTTCCACAAGTATCCGTAGAAGCGAAATAACAGGTATACCCATCCAGGCCGAGACTATATCCGTCTGCATCTTCTGCCAGCAGGAAGGCACGGCGGAACAGATTCGAAAGCAGGTCATATAACTCCCGGTCAGCCAATGCTTCCATCGTTTTAGCAGATAATTCGTCTGTAGAATAATGAAAAAGATTATGGCCCTCAACCGCTTTGAACCGATAGATATCGTCCAACTGTTCTATTTCCCAGGCTTTACAATCGTTCATGCAATCCTTATTCATAAAGAAAGCCTGCGGAACGGAAGAAAATGTCGTACGCAGGAAGTTAGCACCAACCATTTCGGCAGAAAGAGTATCATGAGTGAGTTCAAGATACCGGTCTTTTACCTGTGCACCCAAATCGGCCAACAAAAACAGGTACACGAATAGAAATCCTATGATTCGCATAAACAGACCCTCCTATTAGACGTTATACAGCTTCCAAATATAGCGAAAAAAGATAAGAGAAGGCGTACTTCTCACTTATTAAAAAAGAGGCAGGAAATTCAATACCTGCCATCTCATTCCTGTTAGTTATTTTCTCCTTTATGGAAATCTACCGGAACGGTAAATTTTACTTTTACCGGTTTACCACGCTGCCTGCCAGGTATCCATTTCGGCATTTTCCGAACAATACGGATTGCTTCGTCATCGAGTTCTTTATATGAAGAAGAACGAATGACCTGAATGTCACTTAGCGAACCGTTTCTTTCCACGACAAACGAAACAGCCACACGTCCTTCTTTTGTTATGTTCTTCGAGATATTATCCTCAATGAATTTTAAAAGACCGGAATGACCGCCATCCGGAAATTCGGGCATTTGTTCTACGACAGTGAATACCCGCGTTGCCAATAAATGTTCCTCCTTTTCACGATATTCCTGTTCAGATAAACCGCCCAGAACCGTTTCGGGAACAGGTGTCTTGGCAGCCTGTACCAGTTCCTGTTTGCTATCCGACAAGCGAAATTCTGCCATCATCAACAGTTTGTCACCAACCTGCATATCTCCGATGGTAACATCATAGAAAAAACGATAACGTCCGGTATGGTTCGGATACACATCGGGGTAAAGGGAAGCAGAGAACTCCCAACAGTCTCCATTTTCTACACTATAAAGGATATCGACTGCAAAATCATTGATAGGCAGTTTGCGCCAGACACCTTTGTCGTCTTCATAGGTGATGTAATAATGTGCACCGCAATAAACAGGACCTCCGCTATGATTGTATAAGATAAATTTTACTTGCTTGGTTTCCGTTGAATAAACAGTGTATTCGGGACGAAGAGCAACACCTTTTTTATCATTCACTCCTTCTGTTGTATTTATGGGGGGCACCTCAGGACCGGTAAAACGGAAAGCCGGGGAGTCCATCACATTCTCACGGAATTCCTTTTGTTTCTCAGGAGTATTGACAATCAGGCATATCTCGATAGCATGTGTTCCAACCCCTGTACTTATCACATTACGCATCACAGGAGTTCTTTCGAGTTGCCGCCATCGTTCAGTCAGTTTCTCGTTAATTGCTAAAAGTTCTTTTTGAGTATAGGCCAAACCTGGTTCGACAATGAACTCCTTCGATCCCAATATCTCTTCCAGTTGTTTACGGACAGTGGCAGAGTCACCCCTGATTTGGAAAACCAACGTATCCCGATCATCAATATAGATGCCGCCGATAAAGTCGGGACACTTCTTGCTCTCGACCGAAAAGCCGACAACTCCGGGAGGATTATCTCCATAGAGTTCACCCAGCTTTTCCAATAACCGCATCGGAACTTCCTGGGCAGGGACTTCCCGACCTGACATATTATGAGCCGGAGTCTCACTAATACTGTCTTTCGGCATCGTGTCCGCCGATTTACGAGAAGTGGAGATGTTGCAGGCGAAAGTAAACAACAGGCCACCGATACATACTGATAAAAGAAGTCGATTTTCCATACTTCATCTGATTTATTGATTATTACTCTCCTGCTTTTTACGGAAAGTGACCGGAATGGTATATTTTACTCTGACAGTCTTTCCACGGTGTTTACCTGGAATCCATTTCGGCATTTTCCGAACAATACGGATTGCTTCGTCATCGAGTTCTTTGTACGAAGAAGAACGAACAACCTTGATATCGCTCAACGAGCCATCCTTTTCTACAGTAAAAGAGACTGTTGCACGTCCTTCTCCGGTTATATTTTCCGGGATGTTATCTGCTATAAAAGCTAACAGGGCTTTTTGTCCTCCTTCTGAAAACTCGGGCATCTGTTCTACGACTGTGAATACGGTTGTTTCCAGCATATGCTTTTCCTGTTTACGAAATTCCTGTTCAGACAAACCTCCCAGGAAGCTTTCGGGCATAGGATTTTTAGTTATTCGGTTTAGTTCCTCCTTATCATCCGAAAGGCGAAATTCAGCCATCATCAGTACTTTTGTTGCAAACCCCACATCTCCGGGAATTACATGAAAGAAAAAACGGTAACACCCCGCACGATTCTTATATATATCCAGATTAAGACCGGCAGAAAACTCTGTATATTCACCGCTCCCCACCCCGTTAGCAACATCTAAAAAAGCATAATGATTCCCGGATAATTGATGCCATACGCCTTCTTCATCCTCACAGGTAATAAAATAATATCTGTCGCAATGAACCATATGCCTGCTACTATTATACAAGATAAACCGGATTTCTTTTGTTACCGTTGAATAGACAGGATACTCCGGACGAAGAACAATCCCCATCGTATCACTCACTCCCACCACTGTATTTCCATCGGGGATTTCCGGTCCGGTAAAACAGAAAGCCGGAGAGTCCATAACTTGCTCACGAAACTTTTTTTGCTCCTCCGGAGTATTGACAATCAGGCATATTTCAATATCATGCGTTCTCATTTTAGTATAAGACACATTCCTGAGAAGGGGTAAATCACCCAATAATATTTGTCTGTCAAGTAGTTGTTCTTTAAGTGCTATCAGTTCTTTTTGGGTATATATAGCATCGGTTTCAATGAGAAAGTCTTTCGAATCCAACACATCTTCCAACCGTTTATGTGCCACAATAGAATCGCCTTTAATCTGGACCACCAACCTATTGGATTCGTTCACATATACGCCGCAAATAAAATCAGGACAGTTCTTATTGGTGACTGAAAAACCGGTAAATCCGGGAGGTTCATCCCCGTAAAGTTCCGCCAGCTTTTCCAATAACCGCATCGGTACTTCCTGGGCAGGGACTTTCCTGGATGACATATTGTGAGCCAGAGTCTCACAAATACTGTCTTTCGTCATTAAGTCTGTCTGCTTGCGGGAAGTGGAGACATTGCAGGAAGAAACAAGCCACGCACAACAGAGATATACAAGTGAAAGATAATAGTTCTCCATACCGCTCTTTTTGATTCGTTTTCAAATATACGGAATAAAGAAAGGAAAATACTTATCTCCGGCTTATTTTTAAAGAGATACCTGGTAGCGGAAATACTGCGGTTCGTTATTTATCAGAACTTTTGGTTACTTTTCTCTTGAAAGAAAAGTAACCAAAAGTTCAAGGCTGCACCGGCTTCGCTGAGGCCTGTCAGAGAACGCAAAGCGTTCTTTAGGGATTGCCGATACCGACACCTTTATAATACAACAGGTGTTTTCGACTTTAACAGACGGTATCGGCAATCCTAAGAGGAAGCTCCGCTTCCTTTGAAAGGCCTCAGCTGGCGAGCGTTAAACGCAGCAGCCGGAGAGAGCGCCCGGAGCATCCGCTGTTTGAGCGAAGCGAGTTTCGGAGGCGACAGCGAACGCAGGATGCGAAGTAGCGAGGCAGGTGTAGCCTTGATCTTTTGCCTACTTTTGGATCAAGCCAAAAGTAGACTAAAACGCCTCCTCTTTATTCTGTTATAAAACAACCGTTTTCCACACTCCAATCATTACCGAAGAAGCCGGATACCTCAACACCATGGATGCCTTCCTTCAAGATATCCACATTGAAGATCAGTAGGTCGGGAAAACCGGTAATACCGGAGATGTAATCATTCGGATAGGTTGCTTTCATACCTTCAATCCCTGTTCCGGCTACAACACCGACACTGGCTGTACGACTGTCGGGACGAGGATAAACAAAATAAGTACCCAGATTATTACCTTTCATCACTTTATCTCCCATACGGATCTCACCTTTCAGAACCTGTACCGGAGCATTCTTCAGAAGCTTGTTCCACGCTTTATTGTTGGCTGCATTTCCGTAAAGGACTACATTCCGGTCGGCATAAGCAGAAGGGATAAAATCTTTGTCGGCAATCACATCAATGGAACCGTTTCCTCTGTAAAGGAAAGTCTCGGCATCGAAACGGGCTTTATTCTGATACCAGTTGTTTTCTTCTTTATTGCCTCCTGTTGCATATACAAATACAACATGATTGTCGAATGCCTGTTTGAAACCGCCATAACGGGAAGGATACTTCTCTGTCACAGAAACTTCATCCACCAACGTCCATTTACCGGAAACTTTCTTCAGTACAGCCGGTTTAGTGCCATCTGCCTGCATTGTTTCGTTATCGATAGTGATGCTTGCTGCTGCCGGGAGTTTCAAAGCCGGCAGATCGAATGTCAGCGATGCCACATTAGAAGTCGTGCCTGAAATGCCGTTATCCGTTTGTTTGAAAGAAACGGAAGAGAAAGCATAGGCCGTATCCTGCTGGTTGATGGTTACCCAATAATCCTTAGCAGAGATGGCCGGGGAAGCAGTATGGAACTCCAATTGTTTCACTTCGTCGGCAGCAGGTACTTTATGCCAGCGGAAATAATCGAAAATAGGTTTCCAGTCAACACTCTCATTACTGTACCAATGCGAGCCGCCCGGATATTCATAATAACAAAAGTCCGGATGGAATGTACCTAACACCTCACGCATCTGACGCACTTGCTGAATAGGAACGACATTATCCGAATCGCCATGAAGAATATAGATACCCGATTGCAGGAAATTCCTTTTCAAATCCAGTACACGTCCGGCGTTGGCAGCCTGGCAGATCGTCGTAAAATGTTTCTCTCCTACATTGGCAGCATCAGCATTCGGCCGCGAATAACGGGCAATATCCGGATAACTGGCACAAGGAGCGATAGCCGCAAAACGGTCGGGATAGGTGACACCCAGGAACCAGGTACCGTGTCCGCCCATCGAATGTCCGGTAAGATAGGTGTGGGCAGGGTCTGTCTTAAAGACTTTTTCAGCTTCTGCCAATACTTCCATTGCATCGATACGCCCCCACTCTTCCCAATTGAAGCCGAACGGGCGGCGGTTGGTCGGAGCAATTATATGCCCCCAGTCTTTCGGAGCATAGGCACGGGCTTGATTACGGGCCTCCACAGAAGCACCATGAACAGATAGGAACAAAGCCTGATTATCTCCCTGGGTAGTCGAAGGATTCACACTGTAATATTGTACACTTCCATCCACATCGCTGATGAAAGTACGCTCATGTATGACAGAAGCATCTTTTTGCTGCAAAACAATTTCGGCGCGGTCGATCTCTTTGCCTGATCGATCCTGCAGGATAACCGTTGCATTCGTTGCACCCGTCTTTGCCGTCGTTGCGGCAGGGATACGGAATTTTACCTTGCGGACCATCATCGGCATTACATCATCCGTTGTCAGGGTAGCTGTTTCCCCATTTTCCAGTTTACATTGTATCTTTAATCCGGAAAGAGCTTTTTCCTGTGCGTTAACGATGCGGATAGCTCCCCACTTCTCTCCTTCCCCATTGATAATATCCGGAAGTGTCATATCCCGTTTGGTCAGCATTACCGGTTTGGACGGAATGATCAGTTTAGCTGCTACCCTGCCGAAACGTCCGGGTGTGAAAATAAATTCATTATTACCTTTCTGCATCCGGAAAGGAATCAACGTATAAGCGAAATCGTAATGGTCCCCTTCGTGAGGCATACCGTTGATAAACGTGCGGGTATTCCCACTCGATTCGAGCAGTGCGATCTGAGGTTTGTCGGCATTATATTCTGTGAAGACATAGGCACGGCGTAAAGCACGGTTGGCAAACTTTCCGGTAGAGTCGGCCTCGATCGGCGTCCATTGCACAGCATCACGGGTCCGTCCGTAGTTGGTTGCTGTCAGGTCGTTTCCGGAAGGAGCTTTGAACTTCCCGGTAGCGATCTCCCAGCCCAATCCGTCAGAGGTAGTGAACAAATAACCGGAAGGAGCTGTCACCGGAACAAAATACCCCTGTTTGAAAGAATGAAGTATGATGCCTTCGTCCACACGTTCAACCCTTTCTTTACCGAAATACTCGACGATATTACCTGTCGTCTGTTGTGCCGCCAACGGGGTCAACCCCAGAAACAGACTGGCAACAGTCATAATATAAACATTCTTCATTTTTATTATTTTAGTGGTTTATAAATTGTTTAGAGATAAAAAGGAGACTGCGGCACGGGCTATCCAGTCCTTATGTCACAGCCTCCTTTTCAGTAAAAGCGTATAAATATTACCAGTAATACTGGTCCATGATCTCTTTCATCCGCGGCGTATCGGCATCCGTATCGCCAACATCCGCACGGAGCTTCAACAATTCCTGCTTCATTTCCTTGATGACATCGGCATACTGAGGATCGTTATACATGTTCTTGTCTTCCTTCGGGTCTACCTGCAGATCATGAAATTCCCATGCCGGAGTAGTCGGCGTTTCTTCCGAACCGGTTGCATTCAGACGGTCGCCGTACAGGAACATCAGTTTATAACGTTCGTTGCGGATACCCATGTGGGCAGGACGAATGGAATGATGTGTCCAGTAACGGTAGTACATTTCCTTGCGCCAGTCGGCAGGTGTTTCACCTTTCAGGTTGTCGCGGAAACTTACCCCTTGTGATCTTTCCGGAGCTTTTATTCCGGCATAGTCGGCCAGTGTAGCAGCAAAGTCCACGTTCAGGATAATATCCTTGTTGCGTGTGCCTGCCGGAATCTCTTTCGGATAACGGATCACGAACGGCATATGCAGAGGTTCTTCATACATCATGCGTTTATCGAACATACCATGTTCGCCCAGGAAATATCCCTGGTCGGAAACATAGACTATGATCGTATTCTTGCTCAATCCTTCTTCGTCAAGCATCTTCAACAGACGACCGATATTATCGTCGATAGTTGCTCCGCAACGCAGATAATCCTTGATCATTTTCTGATAAATCTTCTTACGGGCAGCCACTTTATCCATTCCCTTCGTAGAGAAAGGCAGTTCCGGATAACGGCACCACCAGGCATCCGGATCTTTCGATGCAGTCTCCCAACGCCAACCCATATTCTCCAGTTGCTGTCCCTGGAAAGCTCTTCCCGATTCCTCCGGTCCGAACTCCATCATGCTTTCCGGTTCGGGGAAAACGACATCGTCATAGAGATGCTTCATCCGTTCAGGGAAATCCCAGGGTTCATGCGTTGCTTTGAAGTGGCAGCACATCATGAACGGTTTGTTTTTATCGCGGTTACGTATCCATTCCATTGTCTGGTCGGTAACAATATCGGTCGAGAAGCCTTTTATCTCAACGCCCTGCTTACCCTTATCGTCGTCCACCCAGTTTTCCGCAGTCTTAAAGATCGGATTGACATATTCACCCTGGTCATGGAATACATTGAAATGGTCGAAACCGGATGGTTGTCTCTTTAAATGCCATTTACCGATCAGAGCCGTCTGATAACCGCCTGCCTGCATCTGTTTGGCGATATTGTCGACAGCCGGGTCCAGTCCGTCTTCCAGTGTATACACTCCGTTACGATGGCTATAAGCACCGGTCATGATAGCCGCACGGCTAGGTGCAGAGATCGAATTCGTACAAAAGCAGTTATCCAGCACGCAACCTTCCTGGGCCAGACGGCGGATATTCTCATTCTTAACATAATCGGCCAGGATACCTCCATAGATACCCCATGCCTGACCGGTATGGTCGTCAGACAAAATAAAGAGGATGTTCGGGCGTTCTTCCGCCTCTTTCTCCGTCTTTTTGTTTGAGTTGCAACCAATGACAGGCAGGCATGTTGCTAACAGACCTGCCTTCAAAATTAGATCAGCGTTTTTCATTTTCTTTATTTTAATTTTCCTGGTTCTCTGCGTCCCGGCCCTTTCACACGTGTCAGGTTATCGCCCAGATCCTTACGCATATCATCGGCGATCTTCATCAACTTGGCTGCTTCTTCCGGATATTGGGAAATGACATCGTAACGTTCTCCCGGATCACGGCGCAGGTCGTACATTTCAGCCTTTTTCAGTTCCAGGTTCGTCAAATCACCCGGCTGACCGTCATTACCCGGCACGTAAGCACCATAAGTCACATACTTATGCGGGAAAACAAGTTTGAACTTGCCGTCTGTTACTGCTTCCAAATCGTTTTTATGATAATAATAAACGAATGATTCACGTGGGTTGGCATCCTTCTCTCCCTTGATAAGAGGCAGGATACTTACACCGTCGATCTTACGCTGGGGCAGCGGAGCACCGCTGATCTCGGCCAATGTAGGCAACAGGTCGATATTGGAAGCCAGTTTGTTACAACTTGTTCCCGGCTGCGTCACCCCTTTCCAGTACATGACACAAGGAATACGGTTACCACCATCGAAAGTTGTCGCCTTTGCTTCACGCAATCCTCCGGCAGAACCGGCATGGTTTCCATAGTTCGCCCAGGGACCGTTATCGGAAGTCAGGACGATCAGCGTATTTTCTTCCAGTCCTTGTTCGCGAAGAACTTTCAACACTTCACCTACGCTCCAGTCGAGTTCCATCATCACGTCACCGTATAGTCCCTGTTCACTCTTTCCTTTGAACTTATCGGACACAGCCAGCGGAACGTGCGGCATGGAATGTGCGAGATAGATAAAGAACGGTTTATTCTTATTTTTCTTTATGAAGTTGACCGTGCGGTTCGTATAATCTGTCGTAAACTGCGACTGATCAGTATTGTAGCCAACCACTTCGTTGCCATCGTATGTCGGCAGATCCGGGAAGTTGAAAACTTCGCCCTGCTGCGGATGGTAAGGCCACATATCATTAGAATAAGGCAATCCGTAATATTCGTCGAAACCGTTCTGCAAAGGCAGGAACTGTTTAGCGTCTCCTAAATGCCATTTACCGAAAACAGCCGTACTGTATCCCTTCTGTTTCAGCAACTCCCCTATCGTCATTTCATCGGGACTGATCCCATAATCGGAACCCGGACCGGGTGCTCCGGCAAAACCGATACGGTTCGGATAACAGCCTGTCAGCAGACCGGCACGCGATGCGCCACTGATGGGTTGTCCGGCCAGGAAATGAGTAAAACGGACTCCCTCGGCTGCCATACGGTCGATGTTCGGCGTTTTATATCCGTATGCCCCGTTATAGGAGAAGTCCCCATAACCCGCATCGTCGAGGTTGATGATGATAAAATTTGTGTAATTTGCCGCGAAGCCGGTAAAAGCAAGGCTTGACGTTGCTGCTAAAAGCATTAGCTTTCTGTTCATGATATCGTGTTTTTATTAGATAATGTCAATATATCACCGCATAGAAGCGTTAAAGATACAAATTAAATAAAAATCTTCCGAATGATTTTACTTTTTCATTCGGAAGATTCCAGAATAGTGTATGTATTATTTCCACCCCGGATTCTGCACCAGGTTCTCATTCAATACAGTCTGCTTCAAAGGGATAGGATACAAATAACATTTGTCTTCCCAGCCCGGATTCGGCTTTTCGATGTAAGTTACGCAATTCACATAGCGAGGCATATCCGTCCCTTTATATAAACTTTTAGCCAGAGCCTCACTATTGTAATCTCCTATATTATTGATCTTGACACCGACCGGTTGTTCATTCAGGTACTCACCTTTCTTCCAACGTTTGATATCATCGAAACGGAAACCGGATCCCATCAGTTCAGAACATCTTTCACGACGGATCTCCCACAAAACAGGAGCTACATCTTTATCACGAAGCGTATCAAAATCCGATCCGATCGCATTCACGGTCATGGCTGCCACACCGGCACGTGCACGCAGTTTGTTGATCGTTGCATCAGCCACAGCCTGGTCGAAACGTCCCAACTCGAACATCGCCTCGGCATGATTCACCAACACCTCTCCCATACGGAAAATCGGTCCGTCAGTACCCTGCACTTCCCCCTTATCGGCACCGGGCAATGCATTATAATATTTATACATGAAGTAACCGGTCTGTGTATCTACCCCACTGACTTTCACTGCGGTCAGGTTAGGAATATTCGCGATATAGGAAGTTGTCTTCTTTAAAGGCAACATCTTTCTTTCCTGATTATTTTTGGTCAGTTTGCCCATCATATCGATATATTCCCGTTCTACCGCTTCATCTGTATATTCCCAATGGGACAGGTCTGTAGAAACCGTTACTTTATAAGGAGGACAAATCGTATAATACAGACGTAAGTCACGATTCCTGAATTCATCATAAACGGTATTATCCCCATCATACACAGCAGAAGTTGAAATAGGTTTCCCATCCGAACACAAATAGTGTTCAACCAGTTTCTTTGAACCTTCATACAAACGTTCACCGGTCGTACGTTGAGTCAGGTCATGCCCTTTCCCTTTTTCATTTTCCAGATATTCCCTGTACAAAAGGATACTGCTTTGCCCCTTCAGGCTTAATGAATTGAAGACATCATCGTAATCAGCCATCAGACCCAGATTCTGGTCGATCAGTTTCTGAGAGGCTTTCACGCTGGCTTCCAGATATTTCGAACCATCTATATTATCCACACTGCCATGATACTTTCTCCAGGTCCCTTCATACAATCCGAAACGGGAAATTAAAGCACGTACAACATTCGGATTGACTGTATTATCACCATCCCCTTGTGCTTTTATATTCTCTTCGGCATAAAGAAGATTTTCCAGCATATGATTGGCTACAACTTCGCGGGAATCTTGTTTGGCATACAGAATGTCTACATCATCCGTGCCGACCACATGTTCCAGCCAGGGCAGATCACCAAACTTTTTAAGCAATTCAAAATAGCCGTGAGCACGGAAGAAATAACCGACCCCACGCCAGTGAGCCTTATCTTTCTCGGTCATTTGTGAATTATCAATATTATCCAGCATCAGATTCACCTGGCGGATAAAATCAAAGGTCCAGGTATCTGCACTGACATTCGAGGGAGACATGCGGTTATTCACCCAGGCTATTCCACGGGCATCGTTCGAATCGTATAACATATCCGATATATCTCCTGCCTGAGGATAATTCTGATAAGCGATCAGCGTTTTATTATACAATCCCCACGCATACATCTTGAAATTATCATAAGTCGTAAAGACGGTATTTTCCGTTTCTTTGTCAATCGGGTATTTGTCCAGGAACTCATCATTCAAACAAGATGTTCCCCCTAAAAGAAATGCAGCCAAGCAAGCTGATAAATATATTTTTTTCATAAGAATCAAGTATTATACAAATTATAAAGTAACATTAATACCAAAAGAGAATTTCTTCATGAACGGATACAAGTCATTAATACTCATTGTCTGTTCCGGGTCCATTCCTTTATACATATGATGTTTTGTCCAGAGATCCTCGCCACTGAAAAATACTTTAAAGGCAGAGATCGCTTTTGTCTTTTCAAGCCAGGTGCTCGGGAAGGAGTAGCTCAATGTGACATTCTTCAGTTTGATATACGATCCATCCATCAGATACTTTGTCTGATTCCTTCTGTTGAAGCTATCCGCTCCCTGGTTAACGCCGGTCTGATTACCTAAGCGGGGATAATAAGCATCACGATTTTCCGGAGTCCAGTAGTCCAGATGATGTTTCAGGACTGTTGCAGCAGCATTCGGATTATCCGTATTGGTATGCGGCCATGCCAGGAAATTCGACTTACCATCCGTACCGACAATCAGGTCACGCTTTCCAACTCCCTGGAAGAAGAATGTCAGGTCGAAACCTTTCCAGCCGATGCCGGCATTGATAGCATACGGATAACGTCTGGAACTATTACCGATGATCTTTCTGTCACCCGGATTCTTCGCGGTGTTATCCCCTTCCGTATCGATCTTTCCGTTACCATTCAAGTCTTTAAACAAGATATCGCCCGGTCTCGGATCACGAACGTACGGATCAAGTGTCGGAATACCATCTTTCAGTTTATAAATACCTTCTTCTTCATTGATATATTCAAAGTCATCTTCCGTATAGAAACGATCTGTTACAAATCCCCAGATTTCTCCTACTTCCTGACCTACACGATAATTAGTTACTTTTGCAGTAGATAACATCTCTGTCGGATTGTCGAACTTCGTTACTTTGGAACGTGAATCATAGAGATTCAAACCGATATTATAACGCCAGTCTTTACCGATCCGGTCTCTCCAATTGATTGCTAACTCCCAACCCTTCGTACGCAAATCTGCCGAATTTTCCAAAGGAGAAGAACCGCCCAGCACAGAAGGAAGTTCCTTACCCGGAGCCAACATACCTTTCGTGTCACGGCGATACCAGTCGAATACCAGATCCAGCCGGTTATCGAACATACCCAAATCGAAACCGATATCCAGAGTTTCAACCTTTTCCCAGGTAAAACTAGAGCTGAACAAAGCGGGCACCTTGCGGGTAATGTTCCATACGCCATTTTCCAACCATCCGTCATCCGTTGCCATTACACCCAGAAAAGCATAGTTTTTAATAGCCTGGTTACCAACCTGTCCGAAAGAACCTCTTAACTTGAAATTAGTGACATATTCTTTCGACCAGTCCATGAAACGTTCCTCGGAAACTCTCCAACCCAATGAGAAAGAAGGGAAGAAACCGAAACGGTTACCTGAAGGGAACTTGGAAGAACCGTCATAACGCCCGTTTGTTTCAAATAAATATTTTCCTTTATAGTTGTAAGACAGTCTGTAGTACAAGCCACGCAATGAATACTCGTCATATTCGTCACCTGTAGTCATCGTTCCGTCTGCACCGCTCAGGGAAGGGTGTTCGGGATTTACAACATGTAATTTCTTTCCCCATACTTTACGCATGTAACTGTATTCCTGATTGAAACCAGCCATTACACTGAAAGAATGGTCATTGATAGTCTTATCGTAGTTTCCGTAGATATTGATCGCATTATAATTGGTATGTTGTTCATCCAACTGATAAGATGAATTGCCGCTATATGAATCGGCCAATGAGAAATAGTTGTTCTCTGCATTGACATATTTCACTGTCTTCTGATATTCATCCTTATCGTAGTTCGTTCTGTTGAAAGTATATTCCGCATTGATCAACAACCCTTCCATCGGTTTAAAAATAGCCTTGCCGAAAAGACGGATGTCTTCCGTATTCTCAGACTGAACCGGAGAGTTCATGATATTCCAACGGGGAGTTCCTATCGGATACGTTTCCCCGTCTATTTCGACGTCACCTTCCGGATAATAAGTAGGCAGCAACTGAGCCAACCGGTACGGCGACCAGTTTCTCAATGTATTCATATTCGGATTCGTCTTCTTCGCCTTCGAATATTTAACATCGGCCTGTACTGTAAACCAGGAAGCAATTTCAGAACTTACGAAAGAAGACAGGTTATATCTGTTATAACCGTCCTTGTCTGAAACCAGGATACCGTCTTCGTCCAGGTAACCGAAAGACAGACGGTAGGCAGATTTAGCCGTACCACCACTGACAGAAGCATTATGTGATTGCTGAAAACCATAGTTATCCATCATTCGCTCCAGATGGTTTGTTTCTCTCAGGTCATAACGGTTTCCGCCCTCATCCATATAGTAACCCAATGGATATTTACCGGGATTCACCTGATAATCTTCCAGATAGCCTAACCAGGCAGAAATGTCCTGTCCGTTATTATAGCGGCCATTCTTATAACCCATATCATTATAGAAACGGACTGTCTCCAGAGGCGATGCTTTCTCTATCAAAGACTGGGGTTTGGAAAAAGCAAAGTTGTTGTTATAATTGATAGAAACTTTCTGTTCTTTATTGGCCTGTTTGGTCGTGATCAAAATAACACCGAAAGCAGCACGTGCACCATAGATAGCAGCAGACGCAGCATCTTTCAACACCGTTACCGTTTCGATATCGGCCGGAGAGATCATATTGATATCCATTGGAACGTTATCAACCAACACCAGGGGTTCCCCTTCGCCATATTCGTCTATATTCAGACGGTTGGTACCACGTACATTCAGTTTCATGCTTTTACCCGGGCTACCGGCATCCGTGGTAATCGTCAAACCCGGCATAGCTCCCTGCAAAGCCTGGCTGGCAGAGACAACAGGACGATCGCCCATCACCTCATCCATTTTGACTGTACTTACGGCACCCGTCAGATTCACTTTTTTCTGAGTACCGAAGCCGACAACAACGACTTCGTCCAATGTTTGCGTATCTTCCAATAACCTGATATCATATTGGGATTGTCCGTCAACACGTACTTCTTTATTCAAATATCCGATATAGGAGATCGTCAATGTGCTGCCGTCAGGTGCCTCCAGACTGAAATTACCATCGAGATCCGTAATAGTACCGTTTGTGGTACCCTTTACAATGACATTCGCACCAATAATAGGCTCCCCTTTATCGTCCGTTACCACCCCCGATATCTTCTTCTCCGGCTGAGCCTGTTGAGACGCACCGGTTTTTGCTTTACGGACACTTACAGAAACCGTGTTATCTTCACGGTTAAAATCCAAACCTGTTTGTTTGGATATTTCACTGAGGACGTCTTTTAACGGCTTGCCGTTGAAGGCCAGATTAACCGTCAATTTGTTATTGATGACGGTCTCGCCATAAAAGAACTTGACTCCCGTTTGTTGGGAAATCTCTTTAAAAACCTTTTCTACAGGCTGGTTGTGAACCTGAATGGTTATCACTTCTGATTTAACCGATTGAGCTGTTACCGGTTGTACGCACACAACTGCTAAAAAAACAAAAAGAACAGAATAACAAGCCCAACAATACTTCTTAATATTAAGGAAGTTCATAAATTTGGATGTTTTATGGTTGTTTTGAATAGTAATTTAAAACGACTCCGTATGGATTGCCTGGAGTGGACGCCTGGCAATCGTAGAGTATAAGGAGGATCTCTGTGATCTTCCTTTTCTTTTAATTTTTCGTTAACTGGTGTCTTTCATGCAAGTATCAAATTAAAAGGTTCATAATTAATTCTTATATAAAATTATTTTGTCTTTCTCTATTCTGTATTTTATATCTGTCGAATATTGGATTGATTTAAGGACCGACTCCAGGCTCTTATTATCGTGTTCTCCATAAATATATTCATCATATTCAGCTCCCGGAGCAAATGCTATCGGACGGTTATACATACGGATCAGTTCATTCACCACGGTCCGTATCGGAGTCCTGTTAAAATAAAGCCCTCCCTTTATCCAAATAGTAGAAAGCTTTGCATCTTCATTCCGTTTCTGGAACTCTCCTTTCGTTTTATCCAGGACAAGTTGTTCGTCAGGAGCCAGGCGCATCATGGCTTCCGGCAGATCGACCTGTACCTTTCCGGTCCGGACACTCACCGTCAACTGCTCGTCTATATCATAAGCCTTCACATTAAAAGAGGTCCCCAATACTTTCACATGAGCATCTTTGGTATGGATAACAAAAGGCTTCTCTTCATTCCGCGTCACTTCAAAAAAACCTTCTCCATCCATCTCTATCTGACGGATATCAGAGATAAAATGTTCCGGATACTTCAAATAGGAACCTGCATTCAATGTAACGGAAGTACCGTCCGGCAAAGTGATTTGTCTATGCTCCCCGTTTTTTACCCGTATTTCAATATAAGCCAGTTCTTTTTGCCGGTTTGAGCGGAACATATTAAAGGTTCCCCACCCTATGGCGAATACGGCAACCAACATAGCTACGTATTTAAAATAAGGAGTAAAAGAAAGACGCTTTTCCGGTTTCCGGATACGATCCAGCAACAGACGGGCTTCCTCTTTATAGGATTCCTGCCGGGCTAATGACAATTCATCATCTTCTATTGTTTCCCAAACGGCGTCCATCGTTTCACTGATCTCCGTATTATATTTCTCCTCATGAAGATGCTTCAATAAATCATCGGCATCTTTACGGGTATAAAGACCATCAATAAATCGTTTTAATATGTTGTTTATATGCTTCAATTCTGACATATTATTGGTGCGTATAATTATAGTACCACGGAAGCGGGTACAACTGGGATGCTATTAACTTTTATTATGAATTTAAACAGAAAAGGAGTAAGAGCAAATCGGCATATGTCCCGGCGTATTTAACTAAATAAGAACGTATTACTTTCAATGATGCGGAAATATGTTGCTGAACGGTATACACAGATATATTCAATTCTTCTGCAATCTCCTTATGAGATTTCATTTCCTTCCGGCTCAAATCGAAAATACGGCGTTGTTGTGAGGTCAGGTCCTGCAAGGCTTTTTCCAGTAACTGGTTCAGATCGGCGTCTACTATTTTATCCTCCGTGTCGTTAGTTATATCCACAGAGCCTTTTAATATGATATCTTTAAGTTGTTGTTCTTTTTCTATTCCAGCCAGTAAATTAAGGATCCGGTTCTTTACAATTGTATAAATATAGGGGGCAAAAGGTGAATCCGGATTCAGAAAACGACGGTTTTGCCATACCGAAGTAAATGCATCCTGAAAAACATCTTCCGCAAATTCCCTGGATTTAAGAAACTTCATTGCAAAGTACATCAGTCTGTTCTTATACAAAGCGTATAATTCACAGAAAGCCGATTCGTCATCATGAATCAGACCTGCAATTAGTTTTTTCTCCTGTTCTGAATTATTATACATAAATAATTGCTAAAGGCATATATCTATTCCCTCTCAATCCTAAGACTTGTCAAATATAGAGATATTCTATATACCTCACAAACTCCATTCACTATTTTATTAAGTCAGCAGGAAACCGTACATTTGTGTGATTTTTACGAAAGGATTAAATTGCAGATGAAAGTATGTATTGCTGAAAAACCGAGTGTGGCACGTGAGATTGCCGAAGTACTGGGGGCTACAAAAAAGATGAACGGGTATATTGAAGGAAACGGATATCAGGTTACCTGGACATTCGGACATCTGTGTACACTGAAGGAACCGCATGATTATGCCGACGAGTGGAAACGGTGGAGCCTGAGCGCTCTTCCCATGATCCCACCCCGCTTCGGAATCAAACTGATCAGCAACCCGACTTACGAGCAGCAGTTCAAAATAATCGAAGGACTGATGCAGAACGCCGAAATGGTGATTAACTGCGGTGATGCCGGCCAGGAAGGGGAATTGATACAACGTTGGGTCATGCAGAAAGCCGGTTGCACCTGCCCGGTGTACCGGTTATGGATATCTTCTTTGACAGAAGAGGCGATCCGTGAAGGCTTCCAGCATCTGAAAGAACAGACAGAATTCAAGACATTATACGAAGCCGGACTGTCACGGGCCATCGGCGACTGGCTGTTGGGTATGAACGCAACCCGTTTATACACGATCCGCTACGGACAAAACCGCCAGGTACTTTCCATCGGCCGCGTTCAGACACCTACACTGGCACTGATCGTAAACCGCCAGGCAGAAATAGACAACTTCAAGCCCGAACCTTATTGGGAATTGAAAACGGTCTACCGGAACACGACATTTTCTGCCACCAAAGGTAAATTCACCAAGAAAGAGGAAGGGGAAGCGTTCCTCGAAATCGTCCAACAGGAAGACTTTACCGTTACTGATATATCCGAAAAGAAAGGAAAAGAATATGCTCCCCGTCTTTTCGACCTGACCTCGTTACAGGTGGAATGTAATAAGAAATTTGCCTTCACTGCGGATGAGACATTGAAACTGATACAATCTTTATATGAAAAGAAAGTGACGACCTACCCGCGTGTAGATACCACTTTCCTGAGTGAGGATATTTATCCGAAGGTCCCGAATACGCTGAAAGGATTGGTAGATTATACCGAGCTGACGGCTTCTCTGTTGAACGCCAAGATCCCTAAAAGTAAAAAAGTATTCGACAATTCGAAGGTAACCGATCACCATGCAATCATCCCGACCGGCGTTCCGGCCCGTAACCTGACAGAGAATGAACGAAAGGTATACGACCTGGTTGCCCGCCGCTTTATCGCAGCCTTTTATCCGGATTGCGAAATATCGACCACCACTGTACTAGGGAAAGTCGGTAAAGTCGATTTTAAAGTAACCGGAAAACAGATATTAAAACCGGGATGGCGTGTCGTATTCGGTGCCGAGCAAAAAGATCCCGATGCAGAACCAACCGAAGAAGAAGGTGTTTTACCTGATTTTACCAAAGGAGAGTCCGGACCTCACAAGCCGTTACTGAAAGAAACCTGGACGACTCCCCCCAAACCATATACGGAAGCGACATTGCTCCGTGCCATGGAAACTGCCGGTAAGCTGGTAGAGAATGAGGATTTGCGCGATGCCTTAAAAGAAAACGGTATCGGACGTCCTTCTACTCGCGCTGCCATTATCGAAACACTGTTCAAACGGAATTATATCCGGAAGGAACGTAAGAACCTGTTTCCTACTGCAACGGGAAAGGAACTGATAGGGACTATACATGAAGAATTGCTCAAAAGTGCAGAACTCACCGGTTTATGGGAAAAGAAACTGCGTCAGATAGAGCGGGGTACATACGAAGCCCGGACATTCCTGGAAGAACTGAAACAAATGGTCAACCAGGTTGTCATCAACGTTCTTTCCGACCAGTCGACCCGCACCATCACCATAGAGGAGGCAGTCAAAGAAGCACCGAAAGCAGAAAAAGGGACTAAAGAGGAGAAAAAAGAAAAGAAACCCCGAAAGCCGCGTGCTAAAAAGGAAGAGAAACCGAAAGAAATAGAAAAACCTGTTTGTCCGATCTGTAAGAAAGGAAATATCCTACGGGGAAAAACGGCATACGGCTGTTCCGAATATAAGAATGGTTGTACATTCCGTCTGGATTATGCGACTTATGGAGAAGGGTTATCGGATAAAGAATTGATAGAAGTAATAAAAGCATTATAATGGCTCTATTATTTGTCATTATAATGTTCTGGCTTGTAAAAGTTATAATTAAAATTCATATTCCAACCTCCGGTAAATGATTTCAATAATCAATCAAATCCAGAAAGGATGAATTTAAGAGTTTGAGGATTCATGCGATTATCCCATATAGTCAATACTTGTATCTGACTACCTGTTACTCTATAGAACAAGGTATTATAACAAGTTACCAAACATTGGCGTACATCCAGATAATCTTCAAGCAGAGGAAATAAATCAGGAGTTATACTTATCAGTTTTAGACAACGAGTAATTTCAGACAGGAATTTATCTTTAATAGTGTCTCCCCATGTAATATCAAGGTATTCTACAATATCATCTAACCGTTGTTGAGCAAGTGGAGTAAAATAGATATCCATAAACCTATCTGTATCGAGCTAAAACATCCTCCATAGGAATAAGCAAACCTTTATCTGCTTGCTCAATACCGACCTGTATATCTTTATATACACGTACAGGAACTTTCAAACGTGAATAATATTGAGCCATAGGTTCATTTAATTGAGACCTTGATTGCTCCTCATGTAATAAATCATCTTTTTTCATATCTCCAGGTTTAGAATAGATTACAAAGATAAGGTTAATCTTCAAAGTTTCCCTATATTTGTTCATTAATTATTAACTTATGAGAGAAGAATGGTTCCCTCTGGTGAATGAAGAGGGAGAAACAATAGGTAAGGCTACCCGCCGGGAATGTCATAGCGGTAGTAAACAATTACATCCGGTCATCCACCTACATATTTTTAATGATGCAGGAGAATTGTACCTGCAAAAGCGTTCGATGAACAAAGATATCCAACCTGGTAAATGGGATACGGCTGTAGGCGGACATATCGATTATGGTGAAACGGTGGAAGAAGCTCTTCGCCGGGAAGTTCGTGAGGAACTGGGTATCACCGAATTTACCCCACAATTCATGACCCGTTATATATTCGAATCAGCTATCGAAAAAGAACTGGTCAATACATTCCGTACCGTCTATAACGGAGAAATCCAACCGGATACCGAAGAACTGGACGGCGGACGTTTCTGGTCGATGGAAGAGATTAAAACCAACCTGGGGAAAAACGTGTTTACTCCGAATTTTGAACAGGAGTTCCGGCTGTTATTCTTATAACATATAAAAAAAATGGAATAAAACCGTTCACCCGAAAACCACTCACTTTAACAAAAACAAACCAGTATGCCATATTAAATGGGAGTAGACGGTGAACGGTATATTCAAGATATTTACAAAATAACCTTAAATGAATTTTCGCCAACAATCACTACATATCGCCCGTTTGGTAACTGTACACGTGTATCTCCGCTTACAACACCCAGATTTTTATATATACTACCATTAAATGTAGCTATATAGACTTTCATTGGCTGTGGTGTAAAAATACAAACAGTACCATCAGAGGCCGTAACCTTAATTTTACTGGCTTCAATTTTTTCACTGGCAACATCCGTGTTTTCTTTAATTCCGTCAATCTTGATTACTATCGGCTCACAGATATTTTCAATAAGATATAAGCCATTCCCGTTCGGAGTAATAATATCTCCCCGGTCTATTGTGACAACAGGAACAGACTGGTTGTATTCTTTATCGAGAACAAGAGAAAAAGTGAAATCTTTCTTATTTTCCACCTTATAATCCCCCGGTTCCGGATCAGTAGTTGCTCCTTCTACTTTCGGTAATGTCACGATATGATAGACTACTGCCGGGTCCGGTGCTGTTCCAACTACTTCTACCGTTTGATTAGCATGGATATCATGGATAATATAATACCCATTACTATTTGGATATATTACTGAACCATTTACTCGTACCATTATACTATATTCCTCATAACCGGTTTGGGGAATAACTGTAAATTCAAAATCTTCTCCCTCAGGTATCGAAAGCGGATCATAACCGGAAGCCGGTTTAATATCGAATCCAACAACGGAAGGTAAAGTAACTGTATAGATTGAAATTGGTGGTTCCTCAAGAGAAAAGGTCAAATAAATATCTTTCCGAATATTTGACAGGGTATATATGCCATTAGCATCAGGGCTGAGCTCTGTTTCACCATTTTTAACAACAATAACATTGGTGTTTGTATTCTTAATTTTAAACTTAAAATCACCTCCTTCAGTAACAGAATCAGCATTATAACCTTTCTCCGGAGCGACAGTTACACCAGGCAGTTCGTTCCAGGTTATTTGATACGTATTAACATGAGCCCCGGCTGTCAGATTAATCACATCTGCAACATTCGGACCACCTTCCACAATTTTATAATCCCCATTACCCACCTGAGAAATCAGAAATAACCGGTCTCCTTCTTCTATAGGCTCTGTTATTTTACACGAAAATGATACATTATAATAATATTTATAAGGATTAAAAGAAAAATTCCGTGGAGTTGCAACCACTTCTTTCAGATTCTCATTTTTATCATAATGTCCGACGGATAAAGATGCTGTAAAACTTGGAGAGAAACATCTTATCCCTGAGATTGTAAGTGTAAACAGACCTCCCTGTGCCGGCGTAGTATTTACTTTCAAACCACCTGTATATCCATTTGCATTTGAAATTCGAAGCTCGTTCAAACTTTGTCCGCCTTCATCTGGTTTAATGTTAATAATCATACCTTGGTTATACGTATAATCTTGATTATCCGGTTTTAGTGCCGTCAAGGAAAACCAGTTGTCAGAATAACCTCCCCATCCCCAATTTATATGATACATACTCCCATCAAAACCATCTATTACAAATGCATGCCCATCTGTACCCGAGCCATGGTAAATGACCGGCCGTCGATTAGTAACCAACTCATCTGTCAACATTTTTTGCCATTCAGAAGCATCATAATCATCTTTTTCTATACATGAAATTGTTTTATCATATCTAAAATATTGAGTTAATGCATCGATGATACGCGCAGTCTGAGCAGAACTAGCACTTACACCATACTTCATATCACAACTAACGCCGCAATGATAAAGAAGAGTTGCCATGGCATCCACATTATCATTCGTATAGTCTGTGCTATAGTCGTCCAACATCTTATCCCATAAATAGGTAATTCCAAAATCAGCTTTATAAGAACCTTGAGTGGTAGAAGCACTTCCCACTCCCTGAGATGGATGTTTATGATACTTCATTACTATCCCCATAGAGGTCGCAACACATCCGGTTAATGCATTTTTTCCTTGAATTAGAGGACATTTACTATTGAACGGCATATCCTGATTCCATTTGGCCGTATTCAACAATGTCTGACTGCGTAAAATCGGAAGTTTTGTACCCTGAATCAAGTTGTGCCATTGTTCCTTTATTTCAATATCCTGCTCTATATCATTTGTACAAGCATAGCGAATTTGATCTGCATATCCCTGAAGCCACCCTTTCATGTTGTCCGGGATAGTCTCATAAGAAAAATTACCGGAAGCAGAATAACCGAGTATTGGATAAACACGATCATCACCAGATACTATTATATACCCATCATTACTTCCATTATTGAATACATAATAATAAGCTTCTACTCCTCCCGAGCGCAAGTTTGGACGCTCCGTATAAACCAACTGTAAGGTTTGGGCACTTCGTAACTGATTACCGGATATCTGCTGCGAGAAATTCTCTGCCACTCGCATCGCCTGATTGACTGACACATTTTCTGCATATCCCCATCTTACGGATATAAAACATAAAATTAATAAAAACCATTTTTTCATAACTCAATAATTTATCTGCTCTACACAATCAGATTTATTTGATACATTGTTTCTATACAGACATTTAATAAAGACCAGGAACCGTTCACCTCTACTTATTAAACATACTGTTTTTTCTGTTTAAATAGGTAATCTCAAGGTGAACGATTCACTAGCCAAATCGTATACAAATACGTATTTACTTATGCTTATTTACTAAAAAACACTTTCTGGCTACCACTGAAATAATCAATAATGTAACTGCCACTAACCTCCGGATGATAAAGCACAGTTTCACCGTTATAAACAGCATGTTTCAATACCCTTCCGGAAAAATCATAGATAGTGTAATGTGTGCCATACTGCAGACCTTTTACTACAATTCCCCCATCTACAACAGAAATTTGTACATCATCATTAGTTATACTTTCGTTTGCAGTCGGATTATTTTCATTAAGTACGACAAACGTGCCCAATTTATCAGTACTAAATGTCAATGTATTCTCATTTTGATCATATGTTGGTATAATTCGGGTCACATTACCTTCACATTCATTCAGAATGTAATAATTAGATGTACCCAAAGCTCTTAACTGCTCGCTCACAATCAGCCGATTAGGCAAATAAACCCGTAAAGTAACCTTAGTTGGTAATGAATAAAGAACTTTCGTTGTCAAGGCAGCTCCACTTGCATTTTTAGTTACGATAGTAATTAACTCTTCTAATGAACCGATAACATCATCTCCGTTTCCTTTGGCCTTATCAACAGCACCGCTTAATGGATCCGGTAAATTATTTTCCGGAACCGGGTTAGCTTTCGGTTTCATATCCATTGGGGGATTTCCTCCGCCTAAACGATCAATGAGAGAGTCCAAATCGCTGATACCTCCATCAGGAACCGGATCTTTACCTGGAATAAAGCCTGAACCTATGGTATCAATAGGAGTCACGTTTACCGATTTTGGAATAAATGAAGCAGTAATCAGTACATTAGCTGGTGGCATTTTAAAGGTATAAACGTTCTCTTCATTTGTTGAGGTCAGTTTATTTACTTCATTATAACGTAACATTTCTGTATAAAGCTTCTTACCAGAGATAGGTTTCACCGTCACCGTCACTAACTCATTTTCTTTGGCCGTCGTTTTATCAACAGACAATATTCCATCTTTATACTTTTCAACTTTAACATTAAACAGCTTATTTACAGCATCCAGATTAGTCAATACTATATTATTCCCACTTAAAGAGAAACTATAGGTGTTAGCATATCGATATGTAAACTGTTTTACATCGGCTTCAGTCAATTTATAATTACCGGTTCCGCTTGCTACGATCGTTCCTGAAGGCATGTTAGTTTTCATATAACCAATCGTAATTTTATTCTTCAGAACAGATGAAACCAAAATCTTACCTTCGCCGTTTAATATAATAACTTCCTCTATCTTAGCATCTCCCCCTAATGTAAAAGGTTTAGTTACATACAAACCATACCGGTTACCGCTATTATTACCAATGGAGCCGCCAGATAAGTTCATCGAACCGTAAGTCATTTCTATAGCGGCCATAATATATCGTCCACTATTATTATTTCCAGTAACTGAACCTCCTATCATAGAGAAATTTCCTGCTCCGCTCACCCAAATGATATCCCCACCATCACTTGTATTACCGGAGATAGAACCTGCTTTAAATGTTAAAGAACCATGAGCTATGGAAACAACAGCATCACTACCTCCCCTAGCCAGTGCATTTGTTAAAGTTGCTCCTTCCAATAACTCACAACTTCCGCCATTCATTTCGATCAAGGTGCAATAACCTGTTGTATTTTTCTTATTACCGTCTAATGTGATTTTGGTTAATCCAAGATAACCTGAACCAACATCGAACATACGTAAATCAGCACTAGCTGTATTCTTTAAGGTTCCCCCTGTCAGCTTCACATATTTATTCCTGATTAAAATAGAGCGATAAATCAATATTTCTTTGGCTATAGTAATTGTTGCCGGAGCATCTACAGTTCCTTTGGATGCATCGATAGCAGCCTGAAGTTTTTCTTGGGTATCAATATCAGAAGATGACTCTTTCTTTACTAAAACAACCGTATTATCAACTAATTTCACAATCCAGTTCTTTGCTAAAACTGAAGTTAAAACAAATCTCTTCAAATCAGACTCAGTAAGAGTATAACCGGAGCCTTTAGCCAAAACAAATCCTTCCTTCACAAACGTTGAGACCACATTGATATTTACATCTGCAACAAGAGATGATTGAATAGCCAAATAGTTAGTACCAGATTCCGATAAATAATAAACCTGATCACTTAATATCCTATTATTCTTTATATAGACAGTCCCTTTACTAGATAACCCTAAAGCACAAGTATTTTGAGAGAAACTCACATCATCAATATTTATTGTTCCACCACATAGAATAGCAATACCTGAATTACCAATAATCTCACATGTTTTCAGTGTAGCCTGCCCCAAAGATGAAACAATTGAGTACACAGCGTTATCTATTGTCGATTTATTATCTATAATATTTCCACCGGTATAAGTCCACTTACTTGTTGGGGCCAAATAAATTACAGGACACTTATTACCTGTATTGTTACGAATAGTACCTCCATCCATAACAAAACTGCCTGCTATTTCTAATGTAAGCCAATCCGTACCGCTTTGTGCACTTTGCAGAATAGCCTGATGATGCATAATAAATGAAGAAGAAACATCAACTCGAGCAAACGAACAAAAACTTCCAAACTTACCATCTAAGGTGATTTTTTCTAATATCAAAGATCCCCCATCTGTCACATCAAACATACGACAGTAATTCCCGGTAGTAACTCCCGCAGTCAAAGTTTCTCCAGTCAGCTTAATATGTTTCTTTTTAATTAAAATTGTTTTTGTAATAGCAAACGACTTATTGATTGTTATTAATGTAGGATTATCAATAGATCCAACCGAAGCTGCATCAATAGCAGCCTGAAGTCCGTCTACATCCGTAATTTCACCACTACTACCGGATTTCTTAATTATTATAGTATTATCCGATAAAACCAAAATATAACCGTCCGGTAACTTGATTTTCTTTAAATCATCTTCAGTGATCTGATAGCCGGAATATCCTCTGGCTAATACAAAATTATCTGGGATAGTCCAATTTGCATTAAATTGTATGGTAAGAGTAAAAAGTAATCTTCGTTTTATGTAAATTACACTCTCATTCTGAATTTGAATAGCATCACTAATAAACTGATCCGGAGTGTTTTTATCTATAACAAAGTCACCTGTAGCAAAACGAAGATTTCCTCCTGTGTTTTGATAAATCATTCCCCCATTAAACACAAAATTCACTTTGCTGGAATAACCGAACAATCCTACAATATAATAATCACTTCCTACATTATTGAATATCTCACCACCATTCATTATGAAACTTCCGTCATAAATACTAACAACACTGGCCATAGATAAACCACCATAGAAGTAGTTCTTAGTAATTTGTCCGCCGTTCATAATAAATTCTCCTTTAAATATCCAAACAGCAGAAACATCACCAGTTAGACCTGCTCCAGTAAATATAGCCCCTTCATTCATAATTACTGTTCCACCTTGCACATTAACGAGACAAGACATATGATATGGCATAGCAGGACCTGTATTCCCTCCATCAACAATAATTTTCTGAAAAATTAATTGACCGGAATAGATTTTAAACAAAGTAGCCGGATCTGTTGTAATGCCATTTGAAATAGTACCACCTGTCAGAATAACATATTTATTAGTTATTTCAATAGTTTTGGTCAATGTTATATCACCTTTAATTTCTATTACTGTGGGATTATTTGCTGTGCCTGACGCTTTATTAATCGCATCCTGTAGTTCTTCCTGTGTAGTTATTTCCCCCGTTCCCGAAGATGGTTTAGATAATATAACCTGATTGTTTTCCAATTTAAAAACCAAGTCCGGGTGTTGAGTACTTTTATGAATCATCTTTGTAAGATCATTTTCTGTCAAGCGATAATTACCTGATCCGACAGCTACAATGTCGCCTTCGTCCATTATGGTTTCAATTGTAATTTCATATTTTAGAGAAGATGTTAATTTCAGAGGAGAACTCTGATCTACAAATAGAGTTGCATCTGTTCCATTAAGAGTAACATTTGATGAATTCAGAGAAACAGAACCAGGACTGCCTACATAAACAGAACCGGAAGCTTCATTCTTTACTATTTGTCCACTGTTCAAATTCGCTACGCCAAAATTAGCTATTACATGATTTCCACTACCCGAATTTCCAGTTATTGTTCCTCCATTTAAATTAAAAAGTCCATAATTCAGGAGACATAATGCATGCTCTATTCCTTTATTATTTTTGAAAACTCCATCTTTCTCTAGAGACAATATCCCCTCTTTCTCGATTTGGATCAATGGCATATTTTGAGCATCAATATTTGCTCCATCAATCGTGTTTTCAATCGCAATATTTCCACCGGCTTTTACTGTTAGAAGAATACCGGTATAACCTTCGGCCCGAATTAAGGGGCCGCCATGCATTCTAAATGAACCAGCATTCACTAGTACATTTTTATCAACGAGTATTCCATTTGCAGTAATAGGTAAATCTGTTACTGCATCACTTCTTAATCGAGGTGATGATAATACTTTCTGTAATTGTTCCATAGATTTAATCTCTATGGGTTTTGTTATTTGGGCCATCATCGGTAAAAGACCGATTAAACTTAACCACATCATAACAGCTAGTTTACGAGTGTACCTTTTTTTCATATTCCATGTAATTTTAGTAAATTATCTGCCCCATACAATCAGATGCATTTTATGCATAGTTTACAGACAAATGTATTTAATAAAGAGACACTCAAATTTCGGAAATATGCTAACAACGATTATCTAACAGATCACTGTGATAAGCGATACCATTTCATTCATAAATACACTCATTTTAATAAATTCACAGTATATCCAGCACCTCTCTTAGTCTTCTGTAATACCTCTGCGACACAGTCAAATCAATATCGGTAAACGGTGGATATAATCCGCACTTCAGTGTTACATTCTCTATCGTACACAAATAATTAAGATTTACGATACAATCCTGATTGATCTGTACGAATGAAGAATTAATACCTAACAGATCTTTTGCAGTAGTACTCATGCGGAGTTTATAAAGTTTACGGTCGGGAACAAGCATCATTTGCCAACATCGTTGTTCTTTCAAGTATAGGAAAAGAAGAATATCTTCACATTTTACCAGAACTAATCCAGAAATTGTCTGGACAGCTAACTTGGTATTACATAATAACATTCTACGCAAAGACTGCTCAATATTCACTTTATCGCTTTGGGCAATATGAAAACGATACCGGGCTATCAAAGCATCCAGTTCATTCAATTTATACGGTTTCAACAAATAATCAAAAGCAGAAGCGCGAATGGCATCCAAAAGATATTTATCATAAGCTGTATAAAAAACAATACGCATATCCGAATGGATATCAGATTGTATCCGGCTTAATAGTTCAAGGCCGGACATTCCAGGCATTTCGACATCAATAAAAAGCAGGTCCGGTTGTAAACGAACTATTTCGCGGGCTGCATTATCAGGAGATGTACATGTTGCTACAACACGTATCTCCGGGAAACGTGATAAATCACTTTCCAAAGATTTAAGACAAGACTGTTCATCGTCAACAATGATAGTAATAATTTCATTCGTATTCATAAAATAAAGTTGTAATTTAGTGGAACAATTAACAAGACACAGGTTCCGTGCCCTTTTTCAGAAACTGAATGCAGATTTCGAATTGAAAATTGCATTTTACGGATATTACGAGTATTCAATAAATCAATCGTACGATACAAGATTTTTAACCCTTGGCCGGTACTTCTCTCATCCCTGGCATGTGCACCGGGATGGTAACCAATGCCGTTGTCTTCTATCGATACATGAAGTTCCTCATTTTCAACAGAGATAGATATCATGATGCGCGGATTCAAAGATTCTGTATTAAAAGCATATTTCACTGCATTCTCAACCGGTATCTGGATAGACATTGAAGGGACTAACGTATCCATAGATACGCCGGAAGAGATGCTCCACTCCACCCGGATACGTTCCGGATCCCCCAGCATTTTCAACTTCAGATAGTTCTTTACAAAACTTACTTCTTTTTCTAATGGAACCGCCAGTTGTTCAGAAGAAAGCAAGTCGCCTCTCAATACATCGATCAGCAAATTTACGGGTTCGGAAAGTTCTTCATAACGGCGGAAGATAGGCATAACCGAGTTCAGTACATTAAATATATAATGAGGAGCAATACGATTTCTGACAACCGCCATACGCAACTGGGTGATAGTAGCTATTTGCTGTTTATAACGAAGCTCTTTCTTCCGGTGGATATAAAGCTGCGCACATACCATTAATAAAACAACAATAATTAATCCCAGTCCGGCAATCCATGCAAGCCACATCCATTGCTGTGCCTTAGCTTCAGTTTGCGTAATCATGATATCTTTCTTCAAAAGAGTCGTATCCTGCCGATAACGAAATTCGGTCTCACGAATACTATTCTCAATCTTCATATTCCGCAAAGAATCGCCACAAAGGTTCGCCTGATTCCTATAATAATACGCTTGGACAAAATCTTTCTTTTTACGGTATAACTCTTCCAACCGCTTGTTATGATAATATTGGTACTGGAGATCCGTATGAAGCGTATCATAAGGTTGATTCAATCGCCGCGCAGCTTCCTGCAAATCATTTTCCTGCAAAGCTAAAGATGCAAACAATCCATCCATATAAAACTTTATGCCGGGTTGCTGCAATGCGGATTCCCCGAAAAAGGCAACAGAACGTTCCAGATAATAGCGGGCGGAATCCGGCTGCTCCTTCAACAAATATATTTCACCGATATTCCCTTCTACTATACCCCGATAAATAGGTTGAGGAAAGTTTGCTACAATCACATTTGCCCGCTGGAACCAAACTAATGCATTATCATATTCTTTGGTTACATAATAATAGTTACCTCTGGAATTAGCAAAATAGTACTTTTCATAATCGCTTCCTTTATCCCAATATTGTTCTGCCTTCCGAAAATAAGAATCAGATAACGAATAGTTCTCCAGTTCCTGATACAATTTTGCCAATCCGGAATAAATAGGATAATTCATCTTATCACCAACACCTAAAGAATCAGAAAGAAACAATGCTTTACGGTAATGATAACCGGCCCAGCCATAATCACCCTGATGCTGATAACAATCAGCCAGATTAATATAGACATTTATCGCAGGTAAACGTTCAAAATCGTTTACCTGCGATAATGCTTCTGAAGCATTATGCAAACACACAATGGCAGAGTCCCATTGATTCATATCCTGAAAGAAAACACCCCGGCTATTATAGGCATCTGCCGATAATTTCAGCAGACGACCATCTTTTTCCGGTTGTTTTTCAACAAAATGTAAGACCCGATCATTCAATAAGAATGCAGAATCAACCTGATTGCTGAAATAATAACAACGGGAGATCGTTTGATTCAGATTATAATAGTTTATGCTATCCGATACATTTTCCTGATCAGTCCTTAATTTAGAAATAACAGCTAACGGCCTTACAGCCAAAGAGTCCCTATAAAAAGAAAGCAAAGAATCGACCCTGCTCGTTTCAGCCTCCTTTACAGATGATTTTTGAAACGAACAACCCAATAATAGACTAAACAGGATAACGAATACCCCATATGGCGTTAACTGTTGTTTTTCCATACTTGCCTTCCCTTTCTAACAAAGAACATAAAATATTATGACATTTACAATCGGTTAATCCCATTTTAACGTATAAACTTTAATTATCATGATTAAACGCTACATTTAAACAGACAAACGCCAAATCCGTAAAGCATATATATACAAAAAGAGGATACTCTTTCGAATATCCTCTCCTATTTATTATATGTATTAAATTTTACTTACACATCTCATTGATAACCGCGATCAGCTCGCCGCCAATCTCTTCGGCTTCTTTCATTGTGTGAGCTTCCGAATAGATACGAATGATCGGTTCGGTATTACTCTTACGAAGGTGAACCCATTTATCCGGGAAGTCGATCTTTACACCGTCGATATCAGTGATATCGTATTGAGCGAATTTTTCCTTTACCTTGGCCAGGATGGCATCCACATCAATCTCCGGAGTAAGCTGTACTTTCTGTTTAGAGATAAAATACGGAGGATAGCTGGCACGCAGTTCACTTGTTTTCATTTTCTTCTTTGCCAGATGAGTAAGGAACAAAGCGATACCCACCAAAGCATCACGACCGTAATGGCTGGCCGGATAGATCACCCCACCGTTGCCTTCGCCGCCAATCACAGCATTTGTTGCTTTCATCTTAGTAACAACATTTACTTCACCTACGGCAGCCGCATTATATTCGCAACCATGAGCACGAGTCACATCACGCAATGCACGGCTTGAACTCAAATTGCTAACTGTATTACCCGGAGTATGACTCAATATATAATCCGCTACGGCAACCAATGTATATTCTTCACCAAACATTTCACCGTCTTCGCAGATAATAGCCAAACGGTCTACGTCCGGATCCACAACAAAACCGACATCTGCTTTCGCATGTTTCATCAATTCTGAAATCTCCGTCAAGTTCTCAGGGATAGGTTCCGGATTATGAGAGAAGTTTCCGTGAGGAGCACAATGCAACTTAAAAATCTCCTTTACACCCAATGCGTAAAGTAAATCCGGCAATACGATACCACCTACGGAGTTTACTGCATCGATAGCTATCCGGAAATTAGCAGCCTTTATAGCTTCTACGTCCACCAAGTCAAGATTGAGTACACTCTCAATATGTTTCTGTTTATATGTATTGTCGACGATCACTTTCCCCAGATGATCGACATCTGCAAATTCAAAACTTTCGGAAGCAGCAATATCCAACACTTCAGCACCTTCGGCTGCATTCAGAAATTCACCTTTTTCGTTCAATAACTTCAAGGCATTCCATTGTTTCGGATTATGGCTGGCAGTCAAAATGATACCACCGCAAGCACCTTCCATTGCTACGGCTAATTCGGTTGTCGGTGTTGTAGCCAGATCGATATCGACCACATCAAACCCCATACCGGTAAGTGTACCCAGAACTACCTGTTTCACCATCGGCCCGGAAATACGTGCATCACGTCCTACTACGATTTTGTTTGTTGTAACTGTTGTGTTTTTTCTGATGAAGGTAGCATAAGCTGCTACAAACTTCACAATGGCCAACGGATTTAATCCGTCTTCCGGTGCTCCGCCTATTGTACCGCGAATACCGGAAATAGATTTAATTAGAGTCATAAGTATGTTAGATTATTTTTCGAATGTATATTTTACTTTACTAAAATAGATTGGACTGTAAGTATCCTGGAATGTAGATCCCATTCTTTTAAACGGAACAATCAATCTTACTATAGCGCCATTTCCTACATGATACATTGGAGTCACTAACCCTTCTCCGACAAAATAATCAGGAGCATAGTTTACAAAACCGGAAGATGAAGCAGCAGATCCAAATAAGAACTCTGTAGGAAATCCCCATACACCATTATATTGAGATGATAAATTATCAACCAACAATGTCGAGTCGCTATCCAAAACTCCATGTGCTATAAAACGGCAAAAAACACGTGTTCCAAGCGTTGCTCGTTCGCCATTTCCGGAATCAACAACATTCATATACACACCATTTTCCAACTTCACAAACTCATTCTCCGCAAAAACCCCATTTCCTGGGTAGTCATCAATAATATGAAAGCCTTCACGTTTGATCAACCTCTCAATCGCTTTCCTCTCATCCTTCAAGTGCTCGGTGTACGACTTTGTTTTATCGCATGACACCACCATCAAGGCAGCACACAAAATCATCAGGATATAAAAACCTCTCTTCATCTGTAATTCTTTAATGTATAAATGAGCGACAAATGTATATAATATCTGCCATATCTCAGGCAAGTTTCTCTATTTCTTCTGTTTTATTAGGATTAAATTCCTTCAATCCCTTTTCAAACGTAGCTATGGCATCTTCCAAAGAGCCAAAAAACTCTCCGCCGGAAGCATTCTTATGACCGCCTCCATTAAAATACTGGCAAGCAAACAGATTACAAGGAAAATCACCTACCGAACGAAGTGAAACTTTAATGTAATCCCTATCTTCACGGATGAATACACTAAATGTTACACCTTCGATGCTTAACGGCATATTGACAAAACCTTCCGTGTCTCCTGTCACATAATGGAAACGATCCAACTCTTCCTTCGAAAGAGTTATCAAAGCAGCATGATGCTCCGGATAAATCTTCATCTTTTCGTATAATACATACCCCTGCATCCGTAAACGGGATTCAGAATATACCTGGAAAACCTTGCGATATATCAAGTCCTTATCGATCCCCTTCTTTATCAGTTCACTGACGATCGTATAAATTTCCGGCTTATTGGAATTATAAGTAAAAGAACCGGTATCCGTCATCATGCCTGTATAAATACATGCAGCGGCCTCCTTCGTCATCAGGTCGAACATTCCCATACGGCAGATAAAACGGAAAATCATCTCACTTGTCGATGACATTTCCGGATATGATATCGTTACCCTGCAAAAATCTGCAGGATTCAGGTGATGATCGATCATTACCTTACGTCCTTCCGAAGCAATCACGGCAGGAGCCAGCTTCTCTATACGTTTAGGTTCATTAAAATCCAGACAGAAAATAACATCTGCATCATGGATCAACTGTTCTGCAAAATCAGGATACTTTTCATGTATCACGATATCTTTCGCCCCAGGCATCCATCTATAAAACGACGGGAACTCATTAGGGACAACAACGGTTACATTATCTTTACCATAAGTAGTAAGGAAATGGTACAACCCCAAAGAAGAACCGATAGCATCACCATCAGGAGTTACATGGGTTACAATAACAAAACTTTCGCCTTTTTCGACGTATTTCTTAGCTTTCTGAATTTTCTCTTCGTGAATGATTTTTGTAATCATATATAATCTTATTTACATGGACAAAGGTAGTATTTTTTTGCGTTCTACACAGTAAAAAAACGTTCAATAAGCAAATCAAAGAATATAAATAACAATAGAAGCAAGCCAGCCAAAAGCATTCCCGGACGCCTGGTTTTGAGATATAACAAGAAACAGAGTATAGAACCATACCCCAGCACAGTAACCAATAAACCGATCCGGGTATAAAAAGCGACTTGTGTCACACGGCTAAAAGAATCTACGATCCAAAACAATGTATGTGTCATCTTTTCCACAAACAATTGTAACAATCCGCATCCTGGAATACCTGCAGGGAGCAATATCCAGATAAGTCCTGCCGGAATAAGAAAGGTCGCCAAAAAGGTCAACGGCAGATTAGTACAGAGAAAAACCAACGAGAATTGCCCGAAATAATACAGACAGAGCAGGGTTGTCCCCGCCTGAGCTGCCAACGTAACAGTAATCCAACCCCATGGTATTGCCACGATCGGGTTTCGCACCATAATGAGATCCTGTAAACGAGGTTGCAGAAACAAGATAGACAAGACAGCCAGATAACTCAATTGAAAACCGACATCAAATAAATATAAAGGATTAAACGCCAGCATACAGAAAGCTGCAGCTGCCAATGTATTATAGCCGTCGGTAGTACGCCTGAGCACTCGCCCGGTAAGATAAAGCGTCAGCATCAAACCGGCACGGACAGCCGACGGTGCTAATCCGGTAATAACGACAAAGCACCAGAGAAGGCAAAGGGTCAACAGATATTTCAACCAGCGATAAAAAGGACTCTTCGGTAAAAAAGAAAACAACAAAGAAAGAAATCCGCAAACAACCGCCACATGAAAGCCGCTTACCGCCAACAGATGGGCAACACCTGTTAAGGAAAACCGTTTTCTCACATCACGACTCATATCTTTACGATACCCAAGCGTAATAGTTGCCAGTACCGACTTTTCTTCTTTAGACAAGTTCAACCGATCGAAAGGTTTCAATAAATATTCCTGCTTTCCTCCGGCAAATTCCATTAAGAACGAAGTGCCTGACTCTCCCCTCCCGCCCTGCCAATAGGCAGTCCGCTGAATAGAAAAACTAAGCAATAATGAAAGGAAGACTACACCCCATATCCAGCGTAATTCATAATTACAGCCTGCTACATCTATGCCAGGAGCTAGCCAGGCAAACGCAATAAATACCGTCGGAATAACGATCAATAAGAATGAGATAATACTGCAATTAAATATGGATTGCAGCAAGATTCCGGTTATCCATATAAAAAGCGGCCTGACAAACGGCCGCTTTTGTATTTCTTTTATTATCATACACAGGTCGGTTTTGGTTGGTTTGTTATGCTACTATCTACATCTCTTTCAATTCTTTTATCGTTTGTATCGGATCTGGGGAACTGAAAACAAAACTACCGGCTACCAGCACATCGGCTCCGGCTTCCAACAATCGCTTTCCGGTTTCCAGATTGACACCGCCATCTACTTCTATCAACGTATCCAACCCTCTCTCACGGATCATTTCTTTCAAACGGGCCGTTTTATTCACCGAATGCTCGATAAAACGTTGTCCGCCGAAACCCGGATTAACGGACATCAGCAAAACCATATCCAAATCCTGAATAATATCTTCCAGCAAACTGATCGGCGAATGCGGATTTAAAGTAACAGCCGCCTTCATACCAGCCTCTTTTATCGCACCGATAGTCCGATGCAGATGCGTACAGGCTTCATAATGCACATTCATCATATAAGCGCCTGCCGCAGCTACTTCCTTGACAAATTTCTGGGGTTCGACAATCATCAGATGTACATCCATCGGTTTCTTCAGGATAGGCTTGACAGCATCCAGCACCGGAAAACCGAAAGATATATTCGGGACGAAAACACCGTCCATAATATCCATGTGCAACCAGTCTGCCTCACTATTATTGATCATTTCCACCTCTTTTTGCAAGTGAAGGAAATCGGCAGCCAGCAAAGAAGGAGCAATCTTATGTTTCATAATTTCATGTCTTTTTTGCAAAGGTACAAAAAAAGAAAGAGAACACTACGTTAGTGTCCTCTTTCCTTCAATTTCTTAGTTCATCACATAACCACAAAACTCCGGTTGCAATGCAGGTTCTACATGGTAGCTCCTTGCAAACTGAGATAGGAAATCAAGCGTTTGTCTGCTTGGTGTACTTTTCTTCTCGTTCCGGTTCCTTTTAGTTTTATCCTTCAATCCATCCATACATTGTGTAGAAAATCTCTTCATAGGCAATCCCCTTTTTAATCGTTTGATAATAAAACGGGATATTTTTCTACTTATTATATGAACCGGAGAATATTTTTGCGGATGATAAAAATCCTAATAGGCTCGCTATGCGAACCGATTAGGCCATAGATAATTCTATACGGTTTTCATCTGCCATACGACGCATGTTCAGGATCGCATAACGCATACGCCCCAAGGCGGTATTGATGCTTACACCCGTAATATCGGCAATTTCTTTAAAGCTCAGATCCTGATAATAACGCATTTCCAGCACCTCACGCTGACTGTCGGGCAAATGTTTTACCAGTTTCTTCACATCCGACAATACCTGATGGCGTACGATATTGTCTTCAATCGTTCCGTCGCAAAGTTTGATGTTATTGAATAGATCAACTTCCACTTCATCGTTGGACACAGTATTTTCACTGCGTTCCTGACGGAAGTTGTCAATGATCAGATTGTGTGCAATACGTGTAATCCATGCCTTAAACTTGCCGTTTTCTGTATAACGACCTTGTTTAATAGTCATAATCACTTTGACAAAAGTCTCTTGAAAGATATCTTCTGTCAACTCTTTATTGCGGACTATAAAGTAAATATAGGAATGGATACTACTTTTATGACGGTTCAACAACACATCAAATGCAGCATTATTACCTTGCGCATAAAGGACAACCAGTTCTTCGTCGGTCATCGATTTTAAAGTCTTCATTACTTCTATGTTTTATAGTTTCTTTGAGTAATGTTTATGCTATAGGCAACGAGGTTTTAAATGTTAGACAATTTTGTTTTCGAAAACAAAAGAACAAAAAGTATTTTAAACAGACAAATATTTCTGTTATTTTTATACAAAAATGTCCCCTGCCTGTACATTTTATGTACAAACAGGGGACATTTGCTAACAAACTATATATTTAGAACTTATAACCCAAAGTTAAAGCGACCTGTGTTGTTTTAGTCTTTAATGAGGCGGGATCGGATTTAACGACAACACCCTCATCCAGTAACTTATTAATATCACTTATTCCTGCCTGATATGTACTGGGAAAAGCATACCCGTCTTCTTTATATACACGATAAACGCAAGCCAAATCCATATAGAAATTTGGAGTGAAACGATATCCCAAACCAACCGAATAGGAATTTGTACCTTTATCAACTGTATAGCTAGGAATAGTACCTACGATACCTATAGCATCGACTTCAAATTCCCCCTTCTCATTCTTCGGCGGAATTCCATCTTTTACATGCTGCTTCATCGGAGATGTTTTCCATAAGGTACCGGCACGAACAGAAAACTGGGGAGTAATCTTATATTCAGCACCGACCTTCAAAGTTCCGGACATTCCAAAATCTTTTTTAATATCTTCAGTAGTGCGTAACTCATAACCATCCACATCATTCAACACCATCCTCTTGTAATTCGTCAATTCATAATCGGCACTAATCAGGAAATTCTGTCCGACACCGGCAATACTAAAGATCCAACGATCCGGCGTACGAAGACGATAATCACCAGACTGATAATCAGGCGTATTTTGTGTATTCCAGTCTTGATTGTTAATGGTTGTCCCAGCTGTTCCGTGAAAATAATCCGTCATTTTATACCATGTCGGAGAATTATATGCCACACCCACACGCAGAAAATCTACCGGACGAACGATTGCCCCAATATTGAATGCATAGCCCGTACCATCAGTAGACAATCCATTATCCAACCGTAACTGGCTGTTTTGAGTAAAGTCTTCCGTATATTCCGTACTAAGAGTATAATCCAAATCTGTTATCGCAACCGTTGCTCCCAAGAAAAAGCGATCGGAGATATTGGTTGCAAAAGAAATGTTATATTGCCCTATTGAACCTTTTTCATTCACTAGCAGATTAACATTCTGAGGACTATAATTAAGCCATTCTCCATCTTTTTCATGCCCGAATGCAGAATGATATTCCTTATTGTTTCCAGCATAATTATCCACGAAACCGGCGTCAAAACCTAAAATTCCCAGCCATGATATACTACTGTCAAAATAAGGATCATAATTTTTATCACCATATCTAAGATCATTTTTATCTGTGCCATACAATAAATCAGCCACATAATCAGCGACTGAATAAGCCTGGGCACCATTCATTCGGTAAGAGCGGTTAAAATCCTTTACCCGATTATAAGAAAGTCCGATATTCCAACCGACAATTCCTTCATCATTTCCTGTCGGGAAGTAGCCGACATAAGCAATATTATCAAAGTTAAACCTTGTCTTACTTTTATCTACGCTTGTGCCGTTCCAATCGGAATTCGTTTTCGCAGACGATAGACTTATCGTAGTAACAACTTCAGAACTACGATATATCCCCAATCCGGCAGGATTGGTAGACATAGACGATATATCCCCACCTAATGCACCAAAAGCACCACTCATTCCCAAGTAACGGGCCGTCCCGTTCAATTCATTTCGTGACATTTTGTATGCATCCATCTCACCTTGTGCATATGCAATACCTCCGGCTAAAAAAAACGCCGATATAAATAAGCACGTTATTCTTTTCATCGTTTCTGTTATTTCTTATACATTAAAATATATAAGGGCAAGTAAATACCAGCCCTTATATTATACCAATTCTCTTTCTTTATTATCTGCGACCACCAGAACGGCCACCGCCTCCTCCGCCACCGCTTGAACGGCTGCTACTACTGCTGCTACTTCCGCTACTGTATCCGGAACTACGACTACTGCTGCTGCTACTTCTGGAAGGAGCAGAATAGGTACTCTGGCTTCTGGAAGGAGAAGTGCTGTAACTAGAGCGGGAAGAACTACTGCTACTTCTGGCAGGAGCTGAGTAAGATCCTGATGAAGAACGTGTGCTTGAACCGCTGTATTCGCTTCTGCGAGTAGTTGTACTTGGACGGGTACGTACGGTTGCATCCGACTGTACACGACCGGAAGAAGTACCTCCGCTAGAACGCAAACTACTACTTCTTGTCGTTGATTCCCCTCTTACTGAAGACGAAGAAGAGGAACGCGTTGAATAACGATCAGAACTTCTGGCACTGGACGAACGATTACTTTCGCTTCTCAATGATGTCGCGCGAGTCGACGAATTTCTGTTAGATGAATACCGGTTACTGCTTACCCCATTATTATTATACCTGCTTGAAGAACTTCTTCCTGAAGTATAACGGCTTGACGTCGAACGTCCTGATGACCTATAGTTATAGGGATTATAGTAATTATGATGGTGATGGTGTCCCCAATAGCCGCCACCATAGTAGCCGCCACCGTAATAACCACCGCCCCAATAACCGCCGTACCAAGGACTGCTCCAACCTGCATAGAAGCCACCCCAGCCGAATCCCCAACGAGGGCCATACCAGGATGAGTAAGTCCACCAGGGGCTATAACTATACCACGGATCATACCAGTTATAATACCACGGAGAGTTCCAGCCATACCAGCCTCCCCAGCTATTACCCATGTTGATATTTACATTTACATTCGTATTACCGTCGGAGTAATCCGTATCATAACCATAGCTGTAATAACCGTCGCTCAGATACAGATCCACCTGGTCTGCACCGGCAATCGTGATCTTACTCGGAGAATGATAACGTACGATACGTTCGGTATATTCGGTATCCGAACGGCGTTCCGATTTCTTCGTTACCTTCTGATTGTTATCCGGTAACTCTTCGATATAAGTACCGTCCTCCTCATCCAGATCCTCGTTATAAGGTTCCTCAACGTCGACAGATGTATATCGTCTATTGTATTCATCCACATCCCTATCTTTAACGAGCGTCGGTTGTGAATCCGATGCCGAAGCCAATACGATTGCAGATGAAGAATCCTTTGCATCTTCTTTTTTGGATTGTATAACCTTCTCTTCTGTCTTTTCTTTCTTTTTTTCTTTACTTGAAGAGAAATACACATCATCAAAGAACTCCTCCTGGGCCGCGGCACTGAAGCCGACCAGAAGCATCACCACTAAAGATGTTAATTTCATGGGTTTCATATTCGTTTCTCCTCTACATTAATATATTTATTCTACTGTTTAGACTCTGTTTCCATCGCCAGGGTTTAAATGCGCACTCTTAATAACTCTAAAAATCTCGCATTCTATATACAAATATAACGCGTTCCCAATAAGAACCAAGCATTTATATATACTTTAACTTTAATATTTATCCTAACATTGGGTTCTCATTAGGTAAGATGCCGTTTGGTCTACAAACGCTGCATCTTCAGGAAACGTTTACATTACTAACCTCCACAAATTCATTTGATTCAGTGAAATTGAAAATGAAACCAAACCCTTCTGCCTAAACAACTAAGAATAAACACATTAAACGACATCATGAAATTACTTTGTAAGAAGGTTAGAAATTTCCTCTTTAATATAGAAAGAACTATATATAAAGATATATAAGACATCTGATTTTTTTATTTTTTTATCACCCAACTCCCCCTTTCGTACTTAAAGCTTATGACTTTTGTTTTCAAAAGTCCCTTATTTCATCATCAAAAGTCCCTACTTCTATTTTCAAAACCCATGACCTCTTCTCCCCTTGCCGATACGGAGAGAACAGGCTATTAGCAGGTTGATTGTTTTTAGGCAACTGTTTGATTTTTTTCCAAAGATAAATCGTATATTTGTCCTTTGGTTTAAAACCTTGTAAACTGTATATTAACAAGATTAATTCTATTTGTAAATGGGAAGAGTATTAGTTATTGGTGCAGGGGGCGTAAG
>OGIE01000497.1_pt1 | contig 59182 bp, 61 predicted proteins | sample 1571581 | NCBI WGS metagenome assembly OGIE01 (sample SAMEA2582021, study PRJEB24529) | metagenome | biome: Human gut stool | place: China | collected 2011 | reverse complement strand
ACCTCATCCGTCGCGGCGTAAAGCCGCGCCACCTTCCCCTCAAGGGGAAGGCTTGCGAGGATTCTGCGTTCGTCAAATTATCTGTGCTATCTAGTGGCGGGCGCAAGCCTTCTCTTTGAAGGAGAAAACTTGCGGGGCTACAATCTTCTTATATAGCACAAGGGGAAGTCTGCTTTGGCAGACTTCCCCTTGCGTTTATTCTATCTTCTCAATTACCAGCCTTCGTACATGGTGCCGTTCAGCTTCATATCCACTGTCGCACCGTCTTCCACTTCAATATTCAGCGTCTCACTGCAATCCAGTGTGCCGATCACTGCGCCCTTGGCACCGCTATGGTAGGTCGCGGTGGGCAGCGACCCGCCGTTGTTGCCGTTGTTCGCCACAATGGTGCTGCCCAACAAATTCAGCGTACCGCCCTCGAAGCATTCCGCTTCATACGCGCACCACGAGAAATACTGCACCAGATTGACGGTGCCGCCCTCGACATACGCCAGCTTGGAGTTGCTGCCCCAGGCATCCTGGTTGAACATATTGATCTCACCGCTGAAGCCTTTTTTGGTGACGACATTGTAACCGCCGCCCTGCTGATTGAACACACCCATCGAGTTGATGAGGGTCAGCTCGGCGCTGCTGTCGCCGTTCGCGACCACGCCGTTTTGCGCCGCATCAAACGCCACGCCCCACATGGTGCCCTTAAACGAGCCGCCGGTGTACTGGTCTTTGACCAGCTCGATCTGGGTGTTGACAATAATGTTAAAGCAGGAGAAGAAGTCCACATTTTTGCAATCGCCCAGCACCATGCCTTTGACCACACGCGAGGTGTAATCATTGAGCATCGCGCCGCGCGCGGTCACGCCGTCCGCCGTGACCCGATCGTCATCCGGCTGGCTTTCGTAGGTGCCCTGTTGGGTCCAGCCGGAATAGTTGAAGTGCAGGTTCTGCACCACACCGCCGTTCACGCCGTGACCCAGCTCCAGCGTCGATTTCATCGCCGCGCCGGTCACATCATAAATCACGATGTCATCGCAGCGGTTGGTCATCGCGTCGATCGCCGTATACGAGCCGATCATCGCCATATCCTGAATCCAGCACTTTTTATCCGCGCGGACGGTGGGCGGGAATGCATGCACCTTTTCTTCATCCACCATGCCCACATCGCTGTATCCCTGTTCGGGATAGAACACGGTAAAGCCCCGCACACCGGATTTTTCCGACAGCGTGATCAGCGGCTGTCCGTTTTCCTTATCGCGGTCGCCGTAAGCGTACAGCTGGGTGCCCGCCCAGGTGCCGTTGCCGTAGTGCGGACCGTCAAAGCTGCCGCGCAGCTCCACGCCCTTCGGCACCGTCAGCGCGCCCTCGACGCGGTACACGCCACCCGGCAGATAGACAGTGCCGCCCTCTTTGGCGGCCGCATCCAGCGCTTTTTGAATCGCGGCGGTGGAATCCTCTTCCGGAATGTCCTGCGGCATGCCCTTTACCGCGCCGTAGTCCTCCACGTTGAACAGCGTGTGTCCCGCGGGGCGGTTTTCCGGCACAAAGTCGTGCTCGTATTCCGGCGTTTTCAGCACATCGCGGCTTTTGTCGTCGCGCTGCAGCCGCTCGTCATTATCTTTCCAGTTGTCGCCCTGCATAATGGTGCTGTTCTTGAAGCTGTTGCCGGTGAGGATCGCCTGATCCACCTCGAACCCGAGGTTAAACGCCGGCTTTTTCTCGTTGAACGCGCTGTTGGAGCACACCAGATGCCCGCCGTTCATCTTCACGGCGTTGTCGCCCCACGACTCAAAGGTGCAATCGTTCAGATTCAAGCCGTAGTCGCTTTCGGCAATGGTTTGGATACCCACGCCTTTTCCGCGGAAGGTGGACGCCGACACCACCAGCGTGTTGCGCTCGAAAACAGCGTCCTTGGCAGCTTCATCGTCGCTGCCCATCTCGTCATAATAGATGCCGGTTTGGGACGCGTCGATGTCCGCATAGCTGACCTCCAGCCCCGGATAGCTCATATTGTCGATATAGATACCGACATCGGCGTTGGTCACTTTGATCTTGCCGATGGCATCGTTGCCGTGCACCAGCAGCACACCGTATTTCACGCTGTCCATTTCCAGATCGTACCAGTAACCCCAGTCCATCTGGCCGCCTTTGATACCCACCAGATTTTTGCGGGTATACTCTTTCACCGCATCCACACCGGCGTTGACCGGCGCGTTATCCAGCCCGCTGTCGATCCAGTAGGACGGAGCAAACCGCACCCGCTCGATACGCGGAATATCAAACGCATCCGCGCCGTAGATGCCCATATTCAGTACGGTGCCATACAGCCCGCGGATCATCATGGACGAGCAGTTGTCGTTATAAAACCCGACATAGGAGTTATACAGCGTCACATTCAGCACATTGGTGTGACCCTTGCCGCCGATGGTCGCCGGATAGGGCTGGATATCCTCCGCTACCTGTTCGGGATACCAAACGCTGATGTCCCGCAGGGTGGCGGCGCTTTCCAGATAGACAAAAGAGCCCTCTTTGGAATCGGTGCTGCCGCGCCCTTTGTATGCCATCAGAATCGTGCCTTTGCCAAGCCCCTTGTCGGTTTCCGGATTGCGCCATTCGCCGCGCAGCGTCACGCCCGAGGGGATTTTCAGCGTGCCCTCTACCTTATAGCGGCCGGCGGGCAAAAACACCACGCCGCCCACATCGCGCAGCGAATCCAGACAAGATTGCAGCAGATCGGTGCAATCCTGTTCGCCTTTGTCGTTCGCGCCCTGCTCGCGCGCATCAATGTTGTACACGATCTCGTCCTGCGAGGTCATACCTTCGCTGGGCGATACCAGCGACACACCCTCCGCCTTGACCGCGTACGGTTTCGGCTGACAGCCGGGCAGCACCAGCGCGCCCGCCAGCAGTGCCAGCCCCGCGCCCCATGCCAATACTCGTTTTCCGTTTCCCATATGCGTCTCCTTTTCTACCATGCCATGTGTTGATGGGTCGTATATTGCAGGATCGCCAACGCTGCCGCCGCCGACACCCCGTCGTCGGTCACAGCCGCCGCCCGCGCCGCGCGTGCCGACAGTTCTATCTGTCCGGCCGCGGCTTGCAGCGTCATCAGCGCATCCACAATGGTGATTTCGGTGTCACCGTTGACATCGCCCTGCGCAAAGCTCAGCGCCAGTGCCGCTTGCTGCACCGACTGCTGTGCCGCCTGCAGCGCTGCCTCGTCCGCCCGCTCGTCTGCATACACCGCGCGCGCCGCTTCCAGCGCCGCTTCATATGCCGCCACGGTATCGGCAAGGCATCCGGCGGTATCCTCCGGCGTTGCCAGCCAGCCGATATACAGCTGCTGCTTTTGCTGATACAGCGTGGTGAGGTCGGTCAGCTGCGCCGCCGAGAGCACCACCGGCGCGGCGGCATCCGCCTGCACCCGCAAGCGGGTGACCCGCGTCAGCTCGTGATCGGGATCCTCCTGCTGCAGCTGCTCTACCGGCAGCGACAACCGGTTTTCGCCCGGCGACAGCGTTACCGTCCAGCCAGCCACACCGCCTTCCTCGTCGCGGTCGCCCAGCGTGATATGCAGCGTGGCCGGTTCGGTGACGGTGGCGGTGAGCCACAGCCGCAGATTCTGGCGGTTGCGGTTAGCCAGCACAAAGGGCGAACGGTTGTCGCCCGCTTGCCAGTCGGTGTCCGCTCCCTGCTCGGTCGCTGCCCATTCGCCGTCGGTATCGGCAAAAGTGACCGCCGCCACCGATGGCGTCAGCCGGTAGCCGTTCAACCCCTCGCGCACCTGTGCGCCGGGGTGGACATTGACATTGAATTTTTCTACGCAATCCAAGCTGGTCCACACCGTGCCGCGCCCCTTTTCAAAATAGGTCAGATCGGGGGTGTGGCCGCTGTTGTCGCCGCTGCGGGAGGTCAACACGCTGGTATACATATTCAGCTCGCCGCCGTGGCATTCGCCCTGATACACGCTCATGGACAAATACTGCGAAAACGTGACGCGGCCGCCTTCCACCAGCGCAATGCGCGAGTTGCCGCCCCAGGCATCGGCGTTAAACAGCGTGATCTCGCCGGTAAAGCCCGGCTTGGTGATAACGTTATACCCGCCGCCCTGCTGGTTGAACACGCCCATGGAGGCGTGCATGGTCAGCGATGCGGCGCAGCCGTCTTCGCCCACCACACCGTCGCGGGAGGCATCGAACGCCACGCCCCAGGTCACGCCCTCGAACGAGCCGCCGGTATAGGGGTCGGCAATCAGCCGCAGCTGAGTCGCGATGACGATGTTGAAGCAGGAGAAAATTTGCAGATCGCGGCAATCGCCCAGCGTCAGATAGGTCGCTTCGCGGGTTTCGTAATCGTCAAACAGATCCGACCGCTTGGTCACGCCATCCGGCAGCTTGCCGGTGGGCGAATTTTCGTAGTTGCCCTGCTGCGACCAGCCGGAGGGGTTCAGGTGCAGATTGTGCAGCGTGCCGCCGCGCATCCCGTGCCCCACCTGAATGGTGTCGTGCAGCACGCAACCGGTCACATCCCGCACCACCAGTCCGTCACAGCGGTTGGTGATGGCATCGATGCCGTCGTAAGCCCCCACGATCGCGAGGTTTTCCAGCCAGCAGCCCGCGTCCGCCCGCAGTGTGTACGGATAGGTCTTGATCTGCTCCGCTTCCTCCACGCCCTCGGTCTGGTCGGTGAAGCCCTGTTCCGGATAAAACACCGTGAAGCCTTTGGCACCGGCGTTTTTCGCCAGTGTGATCAGCGGCGCCGCCGTTTGGTCGTTTTTGCCGCCGTAAACATACAGATGCGTGCCGTTAAAGGTGCTGTTGCCGTAATGCGCGCCGTCAAAGCTGCCGCGCAGCTCCACCCCGCTCGGTACGGTCAGGCTGCCATTCAGCCGATAGGTACCGCCCGGAATATACACGGTGCCGCCGCCCGCCTCTCCGGCGGCGGTCAGCGCCTCTTGAAATGCGGCGGTACAATCGCGCACCCCGCCCGCTTGGGCGCCGTAGTCAGTGACCAAAAACAACCGGTCGGTCGCCGCCGAACGGGTTTCGGCAGGGGTGAAAGTGTAATCCGGCACACACGGCGCTACTTTGGCGGTGTCGTCCCGCTGCACCAGCGTGGTATCGGCAGCGGTCAGTGCCGTTTCGGGCGCGGCAAAGGTGTTGCCGGACAACAGCGCCTGCGACACGGTCGCTTCCAACTTGATGGCGGGTTTGTCGTCCTCGAACCGGTTGTCATCGGTGGTCAGATGACCGCCCTCCATATACAGCGCGTAACGGTCCCAGTTGCGGAAGGTACAGTCGGTCAGGCTGACCCCGTGGGAGGTTTTACTGAGGGTATGGATGCCGATGGGGGCATCGCGGAAGGTGGTGGCGGTGGCGACCAGCGTTTGCAAGCCATCCACTTCGTAATGCACGCCCTCCACGCTGGCGGAAATATCCGAATGGGTGATCTGCAAGCCGGGGGCATTGACATTGGTGGTGTAGATGCCGTATTGCACATTGCGGGTCACCAGCTTGCCCACCGCATCGTTGCCCGCAAACAGGAAAATGCCGGTTTTGGCGTTGGCGATCTCGATATCGTACCAATAGCCCCAGTCCTGCCGTCCGCCGATGAGCCCGACGGTGGTTTGACGGGTGTGGCTGTTGAGCTGGTCGGCCGCAAGCCCTGTCGGTGCGCCGGGCAGCCCGCTGTTCATCCAATAGCGGGTATCGACGCTGACCCGCTCGATACGCGGAATATCATACGCGTTGGCACCGTAGATGCCCTGTTTCAACGCGGTCGCATAGAAATCGCGAATCAGCATGGACGAGCAGCTGTTGTTGTAAAATCCGATATAGGTATTATACAAGGTGACCTCTTTGACCACGGTGTGCCCTTGTCCCTCGATGGTGGGGGGATACGGTACCGGATCGGTGGGGTCCTGTTCGGGATACCACACGCTGATATCCCGCAGACAGGCAGAGCTTTTCAGCCGGATCAGCGCAGTGGCGGTTTCGTCCTCCGCCCCGGCGTACGCCATCAAAATCGTGCCGCGCCCGGAGCCGCCCTCGTTCGGGTTTTGCCACACGCCCCGCAGCGTCACTCCGGCGGGGATGCTGAGCGTACCGCGCAGCTGGTACCGTCCGGCGGGCAGATACACCACACCGCCGTCGGTGCGCAGGGTATCCAGACAATCCTGAATCGCGGTGGTGGAATCCACCTCGCCGGTCGGGTCGGCGCCCCATTCGGCGGCGTTCAGGTTGTACACCACCGTGTCGCCGGCAGCGCCGTCCGCCGGAGTCACAACCGCGGCCTTGCCGGGCTGGCGTCCCGCCACATCCACCAGCCTCACATTGGACAAAGTCATGCTCACCGGCTGGTCAGCCATTGCCGCGCCGGGCAGCTCCACCATCAGGCGGTTGACCGCCGTGGCATCCAGCGGTTCGGCACCGCTCATCTCCATCAAATCGCTCCACGCAAGCGACAACAGGTTGTCGCCTTTTTTCAGCTTGAGTCCACGCACACTCCATGCGGCGGCGGTATCGCCGGTGGCGCTGTCCACGCTGCGCAGCCGGATGGTTCCTTGCGACAGCGCATCGGCGGACCATTCTCCCGCCGTGTCCAGCCGCATGATCATCAGCAGCCGCAGCCCCGACAGATTATGGCGGGAAACATCCACACCGGTATCGGCGGTGGTGTTGTCCGCCTGTACCCACCCGGTGGTCAGCGTCTGGTTTTCGGCAGTATAGGTGGTTTCGGCGGCCGAAAAGGACAGCACATCATAGGTCGTATCGTAATACGTCGTGCCGTCCGCACGGCGGGAAGCATCCACCAGCGCCACCTGCGCGATCTGCAGCCGGTATCCCTCCGCAGCATCACCCAAATTGGTCAGCGACAGCGACAAACGCAGCGTGCCATCCAGCGACAAGCCGTCCGCTGAGGTATAATCCGACGCGGCACCATCCCAGACGCTGTCGCCGGTGGACAGCCGCCACACCAGCGTGTTCCAGCCGGGGCGGATGGATTGTTCGTTAAACCCGTTTTCCCACACGATCTCGCCGCCGCTGTCATCTGACAGCGCCAGACGGCGGGTCGCCGTTTTATCCGACAACGCGCCGGTGTGGTAGGGCAGCAGACGGTTGTCGATATACACATTCATATACAGCGCCAGATGATCCGCCGCCGCGTGCTGCCACGCGGACGAGGGGGTAATGGCATCCGAGGTCAGCTGAAAGCCGCCCTCGGTCATCGCCAGTTCCTGATCCGGTACGCTGTCGCGCAGATCCTGCACCAGCCGATAGGACGGCGCCGCGGGGGTGGCGGCGTTAACGACAGGGTTGCCGAGATCCACAATCGCCACATCGTCCAGAATAATGGTGTACTGGCTGCACGCCCCCTCTTCGTCCAGATAGGACAGCGCGAAGTTAAAGGACGCGGATTCTTCAAATTTCACCGTCTGCCGGTTGGCGGGGATGGACTGCATCCGCTCATCCAGCGGGTGAAATTCCGTATCCTTGGCGGTATCAAACCGCAGCAGCAGCCGGTTCCAGCCACGCTGCAGCGACAGCTGGTTGAACGACCAGCGCACTTCGTAATAAAAGCCGTCGATATACCGCTGGATGTCGATCTGGCGATAGTTTGCCTTGTTCAGCAGCTCCTGCACATCGCCTTCGGCGTTGTCGATATACACATTCATATACAACGCCAAATTTTCCACCGGCGTTTGGCGGGTGCGCGCCGTATAGGTCACCTCGGTACCGGTGCGGTAGCCGTTGCGATAGGATATCTGCCGCCGCCCCATCACGGGCTGCAGCACGGCATACATATCCTGCGGCGGATCCGCCGGAGCAAAGTCCGATTCCGCCAGCGCAATACCGGTTGACGGCCACAGCATCAAGGCGCTGAGCAGCACCGCCAACAGTCGTTTTCCCCACATAGTAAACGTCCTCTCTTTTTCGCAAATACAAAGAGACATATCTATGCTTTATGGTAGTCGCTCGCCGGCGGTTTGTCAATGCACCTATCCTCCGAATTTGCACCCCCTTTTTTAGCGATAACCCCCACCAAACAAGGGCGACTGTTTTCACAGCCGCCCTTGTTCCGAAATCATATTAAAATACCGCGATGCGGCGGGTCGCCATCTGCAAAATCAGCAGCGCATCGGCAGCGCTTACCCCCGCCGTATCATCCACATCCGCGAGGGTGCGCTGCGCATCGTTCAGCGTCGCTTGTCCCGCCGCTGTTTGCAGCACGATAAGCGCATCCAGCACCGTCACCGCACCGTCGCCGTCCACATCGCCCGGCTGTGTCCACGCGGCGCCGGGATGCTCCCGTCCGTTCAGTCGCTTGACCGCCCGCGTGCCCGCCTGCATACGGATGTTCAGCCGCTCTTTGCAGTCGAGGTTGCCGGCGGCAATGCCCTGAGCTCCCGCTTCGTAGGTGATGTCCGGCGTATTGCCGTCGTTATCACCATACTGTGTGATGAGGGTGGAACCGACAAAATCCAGCCGTCCGCCGGCGCGGCACACGCCGTTAAAGGCGCTGGAGGAAAACGCCTGCACCAGCTGCACATGGCCGCCCTCCACAAACGCCAGCTTGGAGCCACCGCCCAGCATTCCCGCCGTCATCAACCGGATGCTGCCGGTGAAATCGGGGCGGGTAATGACATTGTAGCCGCCACCCTGTTTATTGAAGATACCCATGGTACCCAGCATGGTCAAATCGGCAGCACAGCCGTTTTCGCCGACAATGCCGTTGTGGGAACCGTCGAACACCACGCCCCATGTGGTTCCCCGGAAGGATTCGCCGGTATACGGGTCGGCGATCAGCCGGATATCGGTGGCAATATCAATACCAAAGCTGGAGAAGATATGCACCTCCTGCGCATCCCCCAAGGTGAATTCCGTCACCGTGCGGGTGAGGTAATCCTCAAACGCCGCCAGCTCGTTTTGCCCATCCAGCGCGTCGGCACCGGTGGGGCGACCGGCATAGCAGCTTTGCGTCCACCCCGACGCGTTCAGGTGAAAATTGCGCACCGCGCCGCCGCGGGTGCCGTGCCCCAGCAGCAGACCCTGATACAGCGTCATGCCCGACACATCCGAAATCACCAATCCATCGCACCGGCGGGAAAGCGCATCGATGCCGGTGTAGGCATTGACCAGCGTCAGGTTGCGCGCAAAGCTGCGGGTGTTCATCCGGATGGTGGGCGGATAGGCGCACACCTGTCGGCTGTCGGCCAACCGGTCGCTGAAGCCCTGCTCCGGATAGTACACCGTCAGCCCGCTGACCCCGGCGCCCTCGCCCAAATCCAGCAGCGGCGTGCCCTGTGCCTCGCCCCGTCCGGCGTACACATACAGCTGGGTGCCTTTCATGGTGCTGTTGCCAAAATGCGGACCCTCAAAGCTGCCCCGCAGCTCCACCCCCGCCGGAATCACGAGAGACCCATCCAATCGGTAAGCCCCGCCCGGCAGATACAAGATGCCGCCGGTGTCTGCCAGCGCGTCCAGCCCGGCTTGGATCGCCGCAGTGTCATCGGCGCCATCGTTTGCCACCGCGCCGTATTCTTCCGCCGACAAAATTCGTTCGCTGGCAGCACGGCAGGCGGGCACCGCGGGATGGGTGTACGCCGGCATGGCGGGAACATCCCGGTTGTCATCATCCCGCACAAGCAGCACACCCTCCGGTGCTTCCACCGCCGCTTGACGGGCGGCAAAGCGGTTGCCGGTGAGCACCGCCTGGCGCGCGGCTGTCGTCAGCCGGATCGCCGGGAGCGGCGTTTCAAACCGCGAACCGGACACGGTCAGATTGCCGCCCCGCATCGCGATCGCCTGATCACGCCAGCCGGAAAAGGTGCAATCGTTGACATTCACCCCAAAGCCGCCGCTGCCGACTCCCACGATCGCCGCATCGCCGCCGCGGAAGGCGGTGGCGGAAACCACCATGGTTTCCCGCTCTTTCACCGCGTAATACACGCCGGTCACCGACGCTTCAATATCCGCATAGGTCAGTTCCAGCCCCGGATAGCTGATACCGGTCACATACACACCATATTGCACCGATCGGGTGGTCAGCGCGCCAATGTAAATGCCGCCGGCTTCGATGTAGCAGCCGTAGCGCGCATTGGCAATCGTAAGATCGTACCAATACCCGCCGTCCTGCCGTCCGGTGCGGATGCCGGTGACCCGCTCGCGGGTGTAACTGCTCAGCTGGTCCGCCGCCAGCCCGACCGGCGCACCCGGCAGCCCGCTGTTGATCCAATAGGCGGTGTCAAACGCCACCTCCTCGATGCGGGGAATATCATATCCCTCCTCCGCGTCGATGCCGGTGGACAGTACCGTGCCGTACACGCCCCGCACCAGCAGCGAGGAGCAATGGTGGTCATACACCCCGATATACGCGTTGTACAACGTGATGTTATGAATATAGTTGTGCCCTTTGCCGGCGATCGTCGCCGGATACGGCTGCGGGTCAGCGGCGGTTTGTTCCGGATACCAGACGCTCAGATTCTGCACCGATGTGCCCTTTTCCAACCGGATGAGCGCGTTGGTTTCGGGGTCGGTGTTGCCTTTACCGGCATACGCCATCAAAATCGTTCCTTTTCCCGATCCGCCGGCATCGGGATGCTGCCATTCGCCCCGCAGGGTCACCCCCTCCGGCACCGTCAGCGTGCCCCGCACCTGATACCGCCCCGCCGGCAGGAACACCACCCCGCCGGTGCGCTGCAATTTATCAATGCTCGACTGGATCGCTTCGGTGCTGTCGGTTTGACCGGTGGGGTCGGCACCGTCCTGCACAGCGCTGCGGTTGTAGACAATGGGTTCCTCGGTGGTCAGTCCCTCGGTGGGGGTGGCCAGCTGCACCGGAGTGGAGATCGTACGCTGCCCGGTGATGTCCACCACCTGCACCTGCGACAGGGTCATGGTGAAACGACCGATGTAGTTATTCAGGCTGTCGATATACAGCCGAAACCGGTTGACCGCGCTCAGATCCACCTGCCCGTTGTTGGCGGTCAGATCGGAAAAGGAAAAGGAGAGTCGGTTTTCGCCGAGCTTCAGCTGTTGCCCCACCAGCAGCCACCGGCTGTTTTGTTCGCCATTGTTGTCCGGCGAGCGCAGCTGCGCCTGTCCGCCGGAAAACCGCTTTTCATCCGGAGCATCGTTTTCGGCTGCGGTCAGCTGCATGGTCATTTCCAACCGCAGATTTTCCGCTTTGTGGGCGGACAGATCCACCCCGGCGGACGCATCGGTTCCGTCGGCATAGCACCAATCGGTGCTGAGCGCACCGTGCTTTTCCGCCGTGTTGGTGAGGGAAAAGGTTTTTTCCGCCGCCGAAAACCGCATCAGCACCGCCGGCGCAGTTGCCTGCGCCGCCAGCGGGCGGCATAAACCGAGCAGCATCAGCACGCTTACACAAAAGGCCAATCCCCGTTTCATTCCGGTTCCTCCCCGTCCTTGTTTTTCTTTATCCTAGCGTATCGCCGGGGGTCTGTCAACCGCTCTTTTCCGCTGTCCGGCTATTCTTCCGCTTTTTCCATTTGAATAGTCAGCTTCTCCAAATTCTTCAGCGTTTCTTTGTCCAAAAAATGCTCCACCTGTTCCACCAGCTCCAACGCATCGTCGGTGTGGTTAAGCCGGCAAAAAAAGCGCTGCAGCACCCCATGGCGCCACAAAAAATAATCGCCCAGCGCCCGCCCCTCGTCGGTGAGCAGGATGAGCCCGTATTTTTCCGCCCGCACCAGCCCCATCCCCCGCAGCTTGCTCACCATTTTGGACGCAGAGGACGGCCGCACATTCAGCCGCTGCGCCAGCAGATGGATCCGCATATAATCGTGATCGCGCATATGGCGGCACAGCATTTCAAGGTAATCCTCCATGCTTTCGGTGATCGCGCCGGTTTTGAGAAGCTGGTACCCTTTCAAGGTGTGAAATTCGCTGTCCATAACGCCCTCCTTGTCACCAAACAGGTTGTACCGCATAGGTTGGTAGCAGGAAACAAATGTGGCGCATGCCAATTGTTTCTCCGTTACTTTATGATAAGGAGAGCAGTGTTATGAATACATGTTGTTGTCCCCTGTGCCAGATGCAGGAGGGACAGACCGCCCGGGTGCGCGAGGTGCGCTCCACCGGCAGTATGCAGCGGCGGCTGCTGGATATGGGGCTGATCGCCGGCACGCCGGTCGCTTGTTTGCAAAAAAGCCCCGGCGGCGATCCGGTCGCCTATCTCATCCGCGGCGCGGTGATCGCAATTCGCCACGAGGATTCCGCCAATATTTTGGTGGAACCGGTGTTGTGAAGGGGGCGCGGGCATGGGATTGACGGCTTCTTCCACCGGACGGCAGGCGGTGGACAGCGGGTTGCGGACAGGGTTGACCGACGATCGGGTGATGGCGCTGGCGGGCAACCCGAATGTGGGCAAAAGCACCGTGTTTAATGCGCTGACCGGGTTAAACCAGCACACCGGCAACTGGCCGGGCAAAACCGTTGCCAGCGCCCAGGGAGTTTGTACCCATGGCGGGGAGTCCATTGTTTTGGTGGACATCCCCGGTACATATTCGCTGATGGCGCATTCCGCCGAGGAAGAGGTGGCGCGCGATTTTTTGTGCTTTGGCGCACCGGATGCGGTGATGGTGGTGTGCGACGCCACCTGTTTGGAGCGCAACCTCAATCTGGTGCTGCAAACCATTGAGATCACCCCGCGGGTGGTGGTTTGTGTCAATCTGCTGGACGAGGCGCGCAAAAAAGGACTGCATCCGGATCTGCCGCTGCTGGCGCGGCGGCTGGGGGTGCCGGTGGTGGGCGCGAGCGCCCGCCAGGGCGAAGGGTTAGAGGCGCTGATGGACGCGGCGGTGGCGGTGGCAGCGCAGCCGCCCGCTCCCCCGCCCGTGCGGTACACCCCGGCACTGGAAGCGGCGATCGCCCGCGTGCAGCCGGCAGTCGCGCCGCTGGTGGAGGGGCGGCTGAACCCGCGGTGGGTCGCGCTGCGGCTGCTGGAGGGGGATGCCACGCTGGCAGCGCGGATGGCGGCGTTTTTGAAATGTGACCTTACCGCCGATCCGGCGGTAGCAGGCACGCTTGCCGCCGCCCACGCGGAGCTGGCAGCTGCCGGATGGGACGGCGATCGGCTGCGGGAGGCGCTGGTGTCCTGTCTGGTGGAACACGCCGAGCGATGCTGCGACGGAGTGGTGCGACAGGAACGCCGCGCCGCCGGCGACCGTGATCGCCGCATCGACCGCATTTTGACCGGACGGCTCACCGGCGTGCCGGTGATGCTGTTGTTGCTGGTCGGGGTGTTTTGGCTGACCATCGTGGGGGCAAACTATCCCTCGGCGTGGCTGGCGAGCGGGCTGCTTTGGATCGAGGATCGGCTGGCACAGGGGCTTTTGGCGATCGGCGCCGCTGACTGGCTGGTGGACGCGGTGGCACACGGGATGTACCGCGTGCTGGCATGGGTGGTATCGGTGATGCTGCCGCCAATGGCGATCTTTTTTCCGCTGTTTACCCTGCTGGAGGACGTGGGCTATCTGCCGCGCATCGCGTTCAATCTGGACCGGCATTTTCAAAAAGCGCACACCTGCGGCAAACAGGCGTTGACCATGTGCATGGGGTTTGGCTGCAACGCCGCGGGGGTGGTGGGCTGCCGCATCATCGATTCCCCCCGCGAACGGCTGATCGCCACGCTGACCAACAATTTTGCGCCTTGCAACGGACGGTTTCCCACGCTGATTGCGATTATCAGTATGTTTTTTGTGGGGGTGGGCGGCGGCGCGGGGCGCAGTGCGCTGTCGGCGGTGTTTTTGGCGGGGGTGATCGTGCTGTCGGTCGCCGCCACGCTGCTGGTGTCGCGGCTGCTGTCCTGCACGCTGCTCAAGGGAATGCCGTCCTCGTTCACGCTGGAGCTGCCCCCCTACCGCACCCCGCAGGTGGGGCGGGTGCTGGTGCGCTCGGTGGTGGATCGTACTCTGTTTGTGCTGGGGCGCGCCGCGGCGGTGGCGGCTCCCGCCGGGCTGCTGCTGTGGGTGCTGGCAAATGTGACGGTGGGCGACGCCAGCCTGCTGGCGCACGGTGCGGCGGCGCTGGATCCGCTGGCGCGGTGTCTGGGGCTGGACGGCACCATTTTGATCGCGTTTATTCTGGGATTTCCCGCCAACGAGATCGTGTTCCCCATCATCATTATGGCGTATATGGCGCAAGGGCAGCTGACCGACATGGGCGATCTGGCGGCGCTGCACACGCTGCTGGTCAACAACGGCTGGACATGGCTAACCGCCGCGTGCACCATGCTGTTTTCGGTGATGCACTGGCCGTGTTCCACCACCTGTCTGACCATTCGCAAAGAAACCGGCAGCGCCAAATGGACGCTGCTCGCAATGCTGATCCCCACCCTCACCGGCGGGGTGCTGTGCGCCGCGGTGGCGGCGGTGGGGCGGCTGTTTTTATAAAAATCGCGTCGCCCCCTTGCCAAACCCGCCAAAATGTGATACCATAGAATTAGAACAAATGTTCTTTTTCGGACGGTCGAGCCTTCCTCTCGACCGTTCCCTTTTACCGATATGGTTGCATTATGCAACCTCGCCGGAGGGTGCCTCCCCGCCCTCCGGCGACACAAAGAACCCGGCTCCGGTCGGGTTGCGACACAAAAACAGGTGGTGAATATTTGATGAGTATACGAAGTGTGTATGTTGATTTTTCAAAACCGATCCGGCCGTGCGGCGACTACCAATTTGCCGGATACGAACAGGAACACCAGGCAACCACGCTGCAGGTACGGCTGCCGGCAAATTTTACCGCCGGGGTGGTATATGTGCAGTTCGATTTTCAAACGGCGGCGGGCGAAACCATTCTCAGCGAGCCGGTGGTCGCCCGCAGTGACACGGTGTCCATTGCGCTGTTTCAGCAGCTGACGGTCGCCGGTGTGCTGCGGTTCCAGGTGGTCGGGCGGGATGCTGCCGACACGATCGTCGCCAAAACGCCGGTCGGCAAGCTGCTGATCGAAAAAAGCACCTACGGCAGCGCGGTGCAAATGGATCCCGCGCCTTATCGGGTGGATCAGGAGATCCTGCGCTGTCTGGAGAGCGCCTCCAAGGCGGCGGATCGCGCCGATGCCGCTGCCGATCGCGCGGCGCTTTCCGCCGGCAATATGCTGCCGATCACCACCGCCAAGCTGGCGGCGGGAGCGGTCACCGCGCCAAAATTGGCGAATGGCGCCGTGACCGCGGACAAGCTCGCGCCCGCTGCCGTCACCGGCGACAAGCTGGCGGACGATGTAAAGGCGGGGATGCTGCCCACGCTGGCGGTGCTGGGCGACGACAGCTATCGGCTGGGAACGCTGCCGGCGGACGGCACGCTGATGCGGGTATTTTTGCCGTACATGCCGGGAACCGGATCGGCGGAATGTACCGTTATCGGCAGCGTGGACCGCTATGCGGTGGTAGACACCGCGGGGCGGCAGCTGACCTATCCGCAGCTGCCGCAGGGCACCTATTTGATGAAATTCGAGCCCAGCCAATTCCGGGTGGTGGTGTTGGATGTACAAAATCCCACTCTGCCGTATAATGCGGTGACCACCGGCACCATCGCGGACGCGGCGGTCACGATGCCGAAGCTCAGCACCGAGGTGCGGGAGGTGCTGTCCGGTGCGCTGCGGCGCAAGATCGTGTCGGCGCTGCCGGAAGCGGACGGCGAAGTGCTGACTGCCCGGCGCAGCTCGTTTTCGGTGGATAATCTGGCGAAATTCGGCGATCTGGTGAGCACCAACTGGGTGCCGCTGAACAAAGCCGCCGATGTCACCCCTCTCACGAACACCAAACGGCTGCGGTTCACGCTGACGCTGCGCAAAGCGGCAGGCAGCGGCAGCTATCGCGCCGGGCAGGTGCGGCTGCGGCGGTGGCAAAACAACGCCGAAACGGTAGCGACCTACGGCTTGCCGCCCGCCCGTATCACCGAGGGCACGACCGAATGGGATATTCCGCTGACCTATTTTGATGCGCCGAACGCCGCTGTTTGGACCGGCGTCAACGAGATCATGGTGTATGTGTACGCCAACAACGGAACCGCTGCGGCGGACGGCGATTACACCATCACCCTTTCCCGCGTGCGCATTGTGGATACCGCCATCCAGACGCTGGTGGATCCGAACACCATTTATATGTTACCTGCCGACCAACCGCAAGCGAGCAACGCTTACGACGAGTATATGTATATCGGCAGCGGGTGGGAACGCATCGGCAGCACAGCGATCGACCTGACGGATTATGTCACCCGCGACGAGCTGCGGGCACTCGCCGCCCGCGTGGCAGCGTTGGAGGCGAGCGCATGACTGACACCGATATCCCTATTCAATTGGAGCGGCACGATCAGCACATCAAGTCGCTGCAGCATCAGGTGGACGCATTGCGCGCCGTGCAAAACGAGATCAAAGCGATGAGCGAAACGCTGGTGGCGCTGACCACCGAGATCAAGCACACAAACAGCAATGTGACCGAGCTAAAACAAAAGGTGGACACGATCGAAAATCAGCCCCGCGCGCGGCTGAACCAGATCGTGACCGCCATCATCGCGGCGCTTTCGGGCGGGATCATCTCCACCGGGATAGCATGGCTGTGCACGCGCATATAATGGAGTACTATATTATAAAGGAGACACACTGTATGGAGATACAGGAATATGTGAAACCGGAATTGCTGGTGTTGATCCCGGTGCTGTATTTGGTCGGCATCGGGTTAAAGAAAAGCAAGCTCGCGGACAAATGGATCCCCGCGCTGCTGGGGGTGGCGGGTATTGTGCTGGCGGGACTGTATGTGCTGGCGACCACGCCGTTCAGCGGCTGGCAGGAGCTGATGATGGCGGTGTTCACCGCGATCACCCAAGGCGTGTTGGCGGCGGGTGCCAGCGTGTATGTTCACCAGATCATCCACCAGACCAAAAAGGGGTCCTGACCGATGGTGAAGATCACACAAAATCTGGTCAGCCCCGACCGCTATGAGCGAAAGTGCCCGTATGCACTAAAGCCGCAATTCGTGGTCATCCACAACACCGCCAACGATGCGTCTGCCGCCGATGAGGTGGCGTATATGCGCCGCAACGACAGCGAAGTGGGATTTCACTACGCCGTGGACGACAAGGAGATTGTGCAGGGCATCCCGGAAAACCGCAACGCGTGGCACGCGGGCGACGGCAACGGCGACGGCAACCGCCGGGGATTATCCATCGAGATTTGCTACAGCAAAAGCGGCGGCGCTAAATTTGACGCCGCCGAGCGCAACGCCGCCGAGCTGGCGGCATCGCTGCTGCGCAAATATGGGCTGGGCATCGAACGGCTGAAAAAGCATCAGGATTACAACGGCAAATATTGCCCGCACCGCACGCTGGATCGCGGGTGGGCACGCTTTGTAGCGATGGTACAAACGCAGTTGGCGGCGGCCACGCCCGCCACACCGACTAAGCCCGCTGCCAAGCCGAGCGCTCCGGCGACTCCGGCGGTGGTGTACTGTGTGTGCACCGGCGGGCGCTGGCTGCCGGAGGTCAGGGGGCTGGCGGATTATGCCGGATTACCGGGACAGCCGGTCACCGACGTGGCGATTCGCGTCACCGGCGGCAGCGTTAAGTACCGCGTGCACATCAAAGGCGGGCGCTGGCTGCCGTATGTGACCGGGTACAACACCGCCGACAGCGCCAACGGCTACGCCGGCAACGGACAAACCATCGACGCGATCGAGATTCGCTTCACCCCCGCCAAGGGGGCAACATCCCGCAAAGCCAAGTATCGCGTGTCGCCCGGCAAGGGCGGCTATTGGCCGTGGCAAACCAATGCGGATAAAAGCAAGGGCATGGACGGCTACGCCGGCGCGTTCGGCGTGTCGTTCGACCGGCTGCAAATCACCCTCGAATAACGTATATGCGAAAAGACCCGACAACGGATATCCGTTGTCGGGTCCTTTTGGTGTTATCGAAGCATTAGTCCTGCGGCACCAAGGTGATGGTGATCGAGCGGATGTTCAGACCGCCGCCTGTACCGCTGAGCCGCACCACGTTGTCGGTGCCGGCGTTCAGATCAACCAAGCCACTGGTGGCACCGGTGTAGGCACCCCAGTCACCGGTGGTGGCAAAGCCCAACTCGGAGCCGAACCCCACCGTATTACCGTTGGCGGAGGCGATCACCGAGCCGCTGCCCATGGAGGAATACTCCACCGTGATCATAGCACGACCGCCTTTGCCGCCGTCGATGTTCGCCAGCTCGACATACGCGCCCTGATGGTGCATATTCTGCACGATGCCCTCGCTGTTGACATTGGGGGCAAAGCCGCCCTCCACCGTGGTGCCCACGGTGGCATTTTCCATCGTGTAGCGGGTCGCCGGACCGGTGTACGGTTTCAAGTTGACCACCGTCGGGTCAATCGCTTCCGGATGGTCGGGATCCACATTGTCTTTCGGCAGATACACCCGAATGTTCGTGAAGTTCGCGCCGCCCGAGCCGGACGCCAGCCAGATGGAGTTTTCCACGCCGGCTTTCAGATCGATCAGGCAATACGCCACGCCGCTGTAATCGCTCCAGCTGCCGGTGGTGGTCATGCGCATATAGTAGCTGGTGGTGGCGGTAATGCCGCCGCCCTCCATACCGCTGGAACGCACCTGGAAGCTGGGCTTATCCGCCGAGCCATAGTGCACCTCCAGCAGCGCTTTGCCATCGGTTTTGCCGCCGATGATGCCGTCAAACTGCAGATAGGCACCCGGCGCGGTCAGCGTTTCGGTGTGGCGGTTGTCGCCGGAACCGACGATCTTCGGACGCTCTTTCGGGATGCGGTTGCCGTCGTCGTCCAGAATCAAGTTGCCATCCTCGTCCTGCTGGCACTTGTCATCCGCCACCTTGGTCATATCCACATCCACCTTGGCGAAGCCGAGGCTGTAGTCATACGCATAATCATAGGTATCTTTGTACTGCTGGATGGTTTCATCGCTGAGCAGCAGCGCGCCGGTCTGGTTGGGCGCGTATTTGCCGGTTTCCGCCGGGCCGATCGCCGGCACACCGGTCGTGGTCTGCACCACCGGTTTGATGGTGCCATCCTCGTTGAATTCCACCTTGTCCACGCACACCGAGCGCAGGTTACCCGCGCCGGACAGCGCACCGTTATGATAGAAGATGTACCATTCGCCCTTGTACTCGACGATCGAGCCGTGGGTGGTGTCGCAATCGGTCACCGGTCCCAGAATCGGTTCCGCCTGCGCTTTGTAGGGACCCATCACATTATCCGCGATCGCATAGCGCATCTCGTTGCCGCCGTCCCGGCCATCATCATTTTTGTCGTGTCCATCAGGATACATCAGATAATATTTGTCGTTGCGTTTGAAAATCCACGAGCCCTCGTGGAAATCGCGGTAGTCTGTGCCATCTCCACGATTAATACGATCGGCACCGGGATATTCCAAATCCTCGGTGATATCTTTCCAGGTTTCGGGTTTCACACCCAGCAGATCATCGGTCATCTCGGCGATGTAGCATTTGCCCGCGCCGCCAACCGACAGATAGAATTTGCCGTCGGTATCCTCGAACACGCAGGGGTCAATCAAGCCGTGGCCGGTTTCGTCATAGGGGATGCCTTCCAGATAGCCCTGATAATCGCTGCCATCCGCTTTTTTGGTCACCACCGAGAAATCCTCCGCCGGTTTGCTGCTGGTGGCAACGCCGATCTTCCACGAATCGTTCCAGTTGGTATCGCTGGGATGCGGGAAGAAATAATAATAGGTACCATCTTTATACGCCGCGTCGGGGGCCCACATGAAGCCGCCCTCTTCGCGTCCCCACTCCACATCGTCGGACGACAGCACTTCGCCGTGGTCGTACCAATCCACCATGTTGGAGGTGGAATAGATGTGATAACGGTCCATCAGATCGCAGCCGCGCGCCGGGAACTGGTCGTGCGACGCGTACACATACAGCCGGTCATCGCCGTCCACATTCCACACATGCGCCGACGGGTCGGCGGTGAAGATGTCGGTGAAAATGGGGTTGCCGGAAGTGCGCACCACCGGCTGCGGGAATTCCGAAATGTACTGGGAATCGTATTGCAGAATCAGCAGCGCATCCATCGAGGTCACGCCGTCCTCGCTTTGATCCACATTGCCTCGTTTGATCTGATCCTCGTCCAGCGTGATGAGATCCGCCGCATATTGCAGCGCGATCAGCGCGTCGATCGAATCGATCTTGCCGTTGGCGTCAATATCGCCCAAAGCATACGTAACCGGCTGCTCCTCCGCCACGGCAAAGCCAGCGGCCGGGGTGGCCAGCAGCGCTGCAGACGATACGGCCGCCAACAGCGTGCGCAGGGTTTTGCGTTTGTTCATGCCATTCTCCTTCTTTCTCTTTCCGTCTAGCTCTCTGTCGGGCCGCGCTGCCGGTCAGCCCTATCCACTGCCGGCATTGCAAATATACCCGATATTGTTATTATATCGTTTTGTGAAAGCGATAACAATTGGAAGGGTTGACAATATTCGGCTTTCGTATTACACTAAAACGACGAAACAATTTGGTAGGAGGATCAACATGAACAACGCGGACAAAACGATGGACAAGATCGTCACGCTTTGCAAAAGCCGTGGCTTTGTGTTTCCGGGATCGGAAATTTACGGCGGACTCGCCAACACATGGGACTACGGCCCGCTGGGCGTGGAACTGAAAAACAACGTCAAGCGCGCGTGGTGGAAAAAATTCGTGCAGGAAAACCCCTACAATGTGGGGCTGGATGCCGCCATTTTGATGAACCCGCAAACCTGGGTCGCCAGCGGTCACCTGGCGGGCTTTTCGGATCCGCTGATGGATTGCCGCGAGTGCCACGAGCGGTTCCGCGCGGACAAGTTGATCGAAGATTGGTGCGCCGAAAACGGCTTTACGCTGGACAAGCCCATCGACGCGTTCTCGCAGGAGGAAATGAAAGCCTTTATCGACGAGCACGAGGTCCCCTGCCCCACCTGCGGCAAGCACAACTTTACCGACATCCGGCAGTTTAACCTGATGTTCAAAACCTTCCAGGGTGTCACCGAGGATGCGAAAAACACGGTGTATCTGCGTCCCGAAACCGCGCAGGGCATCTTTACCAACTTTGTGAATGTGCAGCGCACCACCCGGCGCAAGCTGCCGTTCGGCATCGGTCAGATTGGCAAATCCTTCCGCAACGAGATCACGCCCGGCAACTTCATCTTCCGTGTGCGCGAATTCGAGCAGATGGAGCTGGAATTTTTCTGCAAACCCGGCACCGATCTGGAATGGTTCCAATACTGGCGCAATTTCTGCCACCAGTTCCTGCTGAGCATCGGTCTGAAAGACGAGAATTTGCGTCTGCGTGACCACGATCCCGAGGAGCTGTGCTTCTATTCCAAAGCGACCACCGACTTCGAGTTCCTGTTCCCGTTCGGCTGGGGTGAGCTGTGGGGTGTGGCGGATCGCACCGATTACGACCTGACCCAGCACCAGAACACCTCCGGCAAGGATCTGACCTATTTCGATCAGGAAACCGGCGAACACTACATCCCGTATGTGATCGAGCCGAGTCTTGGGGTGGAGCGCAGCGTGCTGGCGGTGCTGTGCGACGCGTACGACGAAGAAGTGGTGGACGCCGAAAAGAACGATACCCGCGTGGTGATGCGGCTGCATCCGGCGCTCGCGCCGTTTAAGGCGGCGGTGCTGCCATTGTCCAAAAAGCTGAGCGAGGGTGCGCAGCAGGTGTATGCGCGCTTGGCGCAGGACTTTATGGTGGATTACGACGAAGCCGGCTCCATCGGCAAGCGCTATCGCCGCGAGGACGAGATCGGCACGCCGTTTTGCATCACCTACGACTTTGAATCCGCCGAGGACGGCTGCGTGACCGTGCGCGAGCGCGATTCCATGCAGCAGGAGCGGGTCGCCATCGACAGCCTGCCGGCGTATCTGGCGGACAAGCTGCGCTTTTAAGGAAAGGATACCGCTATGACCGAATCACTGGCCACCTGGTTCACCGAGGCACTCGGCGGTATTCCCAAAGAGTGGATCATCTTCATCATTTCGATGATCCCGATTTTGGAGCTGCGCGGCGGGTTGATCGCGGCAGCGCTGCTGGGCATTGACATTGTGCCCGCCATCGCCATCTGTCTGGTCGGCAACATCATCCCCATCCCGCTGATCCTCTGGTTCATCACCCCCATCTTCAACTGGCTGAAGCGCACCCGCGTGTTCCGCCCGCTGGTGGAAAAGCTGGAGAAAAAGTCGATGGGCAAAAGCGAGAAAATTCAAAAATATGAGTTTTGGGGACTGGTGCTGTTTGTCGGCATTCCGCTGCCGGGCACCGGCGCATGGACCGGCGCACTGGTCGCATCGCTGCTGGACATCCCCTTCAAAAAAGCGTTCCCCGCGATTTTGCTGGGGCTGCTGCTCGCCACCACCATTATGTGCGTGGTGACCTATCTGATCCCGTGGATCATCGCCCTGTTTTGATGGTAATTGTCACCAAATCCCGACCGAGCCCCGCTTCGGTCGGGATTTTTTGCGCCGGAGAGGCGGCAAAAAATCCCGCATATCTGAATATTTTCAGTCGATTGCCTTTTTTTCTAGACTTTTAGGGAAAAGTCATGTATAATCAAAAGAAAACCGGCTTGCGGACCGGTGGTCATCGCATACGCGTCGGAGGGACATGATTTATGACAGAGGAAAAGCCCAAAAAGCACCTCGGCGGGATCATCATGCTGGTGGTGCTGGTCGTGCTGACCTTTTATATGCTGCTGCGCAATCTGGAGCTACGGGAGCTGTGGCGGGTGATCTGCAGCGCTAACCCCTTGTATCTGGGCATCGGCTTCGCGGCAGTGCTGCTGTTTTTGGCGGGCGAGGGGCAATGCTACCGCGTCATGCTGAAAGGCTTGGGGGAACATATCCGGTTTTGGCCGTCCTTCACCTACGGCTGTGTGGATTTTTATGTGTCCGCCATCACCCCCTCCGCCACCGGCGGGCAGCCCGCGGTGGTATACGCCATGAGCAAAGACGGGGTGCCGGTTGCCAAAGCCGGCATGGTGCTGCTGCTGTACACGGTGGTGTACAAAGCGGTGCTGATGACGCTGGGCATTATCTCGGTGTGTGTGCATCCGGAGCTGATTTTCGGCGGTGAATGGTATTTCAAGCTGCTGTTTGCCTTTGGCGTCACTGTCAATGTCGTGGTGATGGCGGTGTTTTTGCTGGCGATGTTTTCCAACACGCTGATGCTGCGGGTATGCCGGTCGCTGGTGGTGCTGGGGCACAAGCTCCATCTGGTGCGCCATCCGGAGGACAAGCTGGCGTCTTTGGAAGAGCAGCTGGCGGAATATCGCGCCAGTGCGGCGTACATCCGCCAAAACCCCGCGATGCCGTTTCGCGTCTATCTGTGGGCGATGGCTCAGCGGCTTTGTATGTTTTCGGTGTCCTTTTGGGTCTACCGCAGCTTGGGGTATTCCGGGCTGTCCATCGGCTACTTCATCGTGATCCAGGTGATGATCTCGATCGCGGTGGATTCGCTGCCGCTGCCCGGCGGGGTCGGCGCGTCGGAAAAGATGTTTCTCGTGCTGTACGGCACCATCTACACCGCCGGGCACCAGCTGGAACCCGCGCTGCTGCTCACCCGCGGACTGAATTATTACGGCTGCCTGATTTTGTGCAGCATCATCTGTATCGTGCATCAACAACGCGTGATGCACCGCCAAAAACCGGTTGCGCCGCCAACAGCATCGTAGCGGCAAAAACGAGGAGGAACCACCATGTTGGGATTTTGGAACTACACGGTTTGGGCGACCTACGCCAGCTTGGCGTCGGGCGTTTTGGGCATATTTTTCGCTTGCTCCGGGCATCCGCTGTCGGCGGTGTTCTGTCTGGCGGTTTCCGGCTTTTGCGATGCCTTTGACGGCCGCATTGCCCGCACCCGCACCACCAGCACCGAGCAGGAAAAGCGGTTCGGCATCCAGCTGGATTCGCTGTGCGATCTGATCTGCTTCGGGGTGCTGCCCACCACCATCGGCTATGCCGCCGGGTTACAAAAGTGGTATTTTGTGCCGGTCTTTTTGCTGTTTATCCTCGGGGCGCTGATCCGTCTGGCGTATTTCAACGTGATGGCGGAGGAATACATGGCGCATCCCGGTAAAAAAAGCACCGGCTATCTGGGCTTGCCGGTCACCGCGACCGCGCTGATTTTGCCGGCGGTATATCTGCTGCGCGGCGTGCCGGCGCTGCAGGAATCGTTCCCTTACATCTACGGTGTGGCGCTGCTGCTGATTGCCGCCGCCTTTGTGCTGAAATTCCGCGTTCCCAAGCCGGGACTGAAAATCATCCTCGGTATGCTGGTGCTGGGGCTGCTGGAATTTGTGGCACTGATCGTGTGGGGGAAGTGATCACATGACCGAACAAACTTCTTCTCGCCCCACCGTTGCGGTAACACGCCCCGGCGGGGCGTTGGCATTTTTGTATGGCTGCGCGGCCGGTCGGCTGGTGCTGAAGCTGCTGACTCGTCGGTTTGTGTCGCGGCTGGCGGGCGGCTTTATGAACAGCCGCCTGTCGGTGCGGATGATCGACTCGTTCGTGCGCAAAAACAACATCGATTTATCGGAATACGAAGCGGCGGATTATCGCTGTTATAACCAGTTTTTCACCCGCCGCATCCAGCCGGAATGCCGCCCCATCGACACCGACCCCACCCATCTGATCAGTCCGTGCGACTGCAAGCTGTCCGCCTACCCCATTGACGAGGGACGGCGCTTTTGGATCAAGCAATCCGCCTATACGGTGGAGGAGCTGCTGGGCGGCGACCCGCTGGCGGCGCAGTTCGCGGGCGGCGTATGCGTGATCTGCCGACTGACGGTGGACGATTACCACCGCTATTGCTATATTGACGACGGCGAAAAAGAGGACAACCATTTTCTCCCCGGCGTGCTGCACACGGTGCAGCCCATCGCGCTGGAGCGGGTGAATATTTACAAGCGCAACTGCCGCGAATACACGCTGATGCACACCGCCCACTTCGGCGATGTGGTGCAGGTGGAGGTAGGGGCGTTGATGGTGGGCAAGATCTGCAACCACCACGGGCGCGCGCAGGTGCGCCGCGGGGCGGAAAAAGGGATGTTCCAATTCGGCGGCTCCACCATTGTGCTGTTGCTGCGCCCCGGCGCAGTCGATATCGACAACGAGCTGCTGCGCAACACCCAAAACGGGCTGGAAACCGTGGTGCGCATGGGCGAGCGCATCGGCGAACAGGCGCTGTGATAGATTGGTGATGTTCTCCGCCCGCGTGGCGGAGATTTTTTTATTTCAGGAGGCTGTGTTTATGAAAATCGTATATGGACTGTCGTCCGGCATGGTGCTGCAACGCGATACCGAGCTGTGCCGCGCCGGCTTTGCCGCCGACGCAGTGGGCGATGTGAACATCCGCGTATCGGTGCCCCACGGGCAGGTGCGGGAGGATGCCCCGCGCGATGGGCATCGCTTTTTCTGGCTGATCAACATTCCGGTGGGCGGTCCCTACACCGTCACGCTGACCGATGACGAAAGCAGCGTCACGCTGACCGATCTGTATGTCGGCGATGTGTGGCTGCTGGCGGGGCAATCCAACATGGAGGGCATCGGCTACTACCGCGACATCGCGGGCGAGCTGCGCCAGCGCCCCGAGCTGCGCCAGTTTTCGTTTGATAACGAGCATTGGGAGCTGGCGGAACCGCGGCTGCACCGCGGTTGGATGTGCCCGGAGCCGTTTATGCAGAATCATTTCAAGGGTCACGGCGGGGTGCATGTGCGCGGCGTTGGTCCCGGCTTTTACTTTGCGGAAGCGATGCACGCCCGCACCGGTTTGCCGCAAGGGGTGATTCCCTGCGCGCTGGGCGGCTCCAATTTGAGCCAGTGGGATCCCGACGCGAAAGAGGATATCCCCAATCTGTATCAAATCACGATGAACCGCATCAAGCTGTCCGGCGGGCGGGTGCGCGGCATCTTCTGGTACCAGGGCTGCGCCGAAGCCAACCCCACCGGTGTGGAGCTGTTCACCGGGCGGATGCAGCGGCTGATCGCCGCGTTCCGCGAAGCGCTCGGCGAGCCGGAGCTGCCTTTTGTGCAGGTGCAGATCGGGCGGTTCAGCAACGCCGCCATCGCGGACGATCCCCATTGGAGCGCGATCCGCGAGCTGCAGCGGCAGATGACCGACGCGATCCCGGCGCTGGATACGCTGGCAGTGACCGACGCGGATTACGCGGACGGGATTCATCTGCAAGCGCGGTATCACCAGCGGCTGGGCAAAGCGGCGGCGGAAAGCATGGCGCGCCTTTGCTTTGACAAACAGGGGTTGAAAACGCTGCCCGCGCCGGCGTTGTCCGACATCCGCATCATCCACGGATCGGACGACTGGGGTGAGAACCTGGCGGTGCGCTACCGCAACATTCACGGCGGGCTGCAAAGCCCCGGTGTCCCCTCCGGCTTTGCGCTGTCCCGCAGCCCGGATCACATCGACACCCGCAGCATCTTCCGGCTGGAGCTGGGCGAGGACACGGTGTTTGTCCGCCACGAATGCCCCGACGAGCAGCTGAAAGAGATGTATCTCTCGTATTTCTTCGGCAACGGCACCTACGCCAACATCACCGACGCCGCCGGTCGCCCGCTGCCCGCATTCGGCCCGCTGAAATTGAGTGACTGGCTGAAATAAAGTGTAAAAACTTTTCCACCTCATCCGTCGCGGCGTAAAGCCGCGCCACCTTCCCCTCAAGGGGAAGGCTTGAGAAGTTTCTGCTAATTCTTTGTCATTCTTCGCTTCGCTCAGAATTTTCTCCTGCCGCACGCGGAAAAGCCCCCGAATCCGAAGATTCGGGGGCTTTTTTACCGGCCGTTGATCCGGCTATTATTTGTTGTTGTACAGCTGACCCAGCTTCTGCAGATAGGCATAGCGGTTGGTCGCGTTCTCTTCGGCCTTCTCGAACAGCACTTCCGCGCGTTCCGGGAAGGAGCGAGTCAGCGAGTTATACCGCACTTCGCCCATGATGAAGTCGCGATACGGCGCCGTCGGAGCCTTGCTATCCAGCGTGAACGGCTCGTCCTTGCGAGGATCGAAGCGATAGGTGTGCCAGTAACCGGCCTCCACCGCTTTTTTCTCCTCCAGCTGAGAAATACCCATGCCGCCTTTGATACCATGGTTGATGCAGGGCGCATACGCGATGATCAGCGACGGACCCGGATAGGCCTCCGCCTCGCGGATGGCTTTCAGCGCCTGGTTCATATCCGAACCCATGGCGATCTGCGCCACATACACATACCCATAGCTCATAGCGATCGAGCCGAGGTCTTTCTTCTTGGTGACCTTACCGGCCGCAGCGAACTGTGCCACAGAACCGGTCGGGGTCGCTTTGGAAGCCTGACCACCGGTGTTGGAATACACTTCGGTATCGAACACCATCACATTGACATCCTCGCCGGACGCCAACACATGGTCCACGCCGCCGAAGCCGATATCATAGGCCCAGCCGTCGCCGCCGAACATCCAGAAGGATTTTTTCACCAGCAGGTCTTTGGCTTTCAGCGCCTCTTCCAGATCCGCTTTCAAACCGCAGGTGCAGGTGCTCGCCAGACGCTCCAGCGCGGGAACAACTTTCGCCGCCGCCGCTTTGGACGCTTCCGCGTCATCCTTGCCCGCCAGCCATTCGGCTGCCGCGGCTTTCAGCTCTTCGTCCTTCGCCTCTTCGGTGAACTTGGTCATCAGATCCACCAAACGGTTGCGGCGGGCGGTCACGCCCAGGAACATACCGTAGCCGTACTCGGCGTTATCCTCGAACAGCGAGTTCGCCCATGCAGGACCGTGACCCTCTTTGTTCACGGTGTAGGGAGTGGAGGGAGAAGAACCGCCCCAGATGGAAGAACAACCGGTGGCGTTGGCGATGTACATACGATCGCCGAACAGCTGGGTGACCAGCTTGGCATACGGGGTTTCACCGCAGCCGGCGCAGGCGCCCGAGAACTCCAGCAGCGGCTGACGCAGCTGGCTGCCCTTAACGGTGCTCGCCTTGAATTTCTCTTCCACTTCCGGTTTCACCGGCAGGTTATACGCATACAGGAACTTGTCCTCTTCGTCCAGCTGGGTATCCAGCGGTTTCATAACCAGCGCTTTTTCGCCCTTCATACCCGGGCACATGGTGGCGCAGGAGCCGCAGCCCGTGCAGTCCAAAGACGACACGGTCATGCTGAACTGATAGCCCGGCATACCGGTCGCGGGTTTCATCTTCATGCCTTCGGGAGCGTTCTTGACCTCTTCCTCGTTCATGATGATCGGACGGATGCACGCGTGCGGACATACAAACGAGCAGAAGTTACACTGGATGCAGTTTTCCGGCAGCCAGCAGGGAACATCCACCGCGATGCCGCGTTTCTCATAAGCTGCCGAGCCCAGCGGAACGGTACCGTCAGCGTTCTCCACAAAGGTGGACACCGGCAGCTTGTCGCCCTGCTGTTTGTTGATCGGTTTCAGGATGTTTTCGATGTAATCCTTGATCTCGGGACGACCGGTATCCGCCATCTCCTGCACCGCGCCGTCTTCGGCTTTCGCCCATTCCTTCGGCACTTTGACCTTGCGGACTTCTTTCACACCGCACTCGATGGCGTTGTGGTTCATCTGCACGATCGCTTCGCCCTTCTTGGAGTAGGACTTGGTCGCCGCTTCCTTCATGAACTTCACCGCGTCATCCACCGGGATAACCTTGGCGAGTTTGAAGAACGCCGCCTGCAGGATGGTGTTGGTGCGGTTGCCCAGACCCAGACCCTTGGCGAGATGCGTTGCGTCGATGGTGTAGAATTTGATGTCGTTTTTCGCGATATAGCGTTTCATCGCCGCCGGCAGGTGTTTATCCAGCTCTTCGTCGTTCCACGAGCAGTTCAGCAGGAAGGTGCCGCCGGGTTTGATATCGGTGACCATATCGTATTTGTCCACATAGGACGGGTTGTGGCATGCCACAAAGTCCGCCTTGTTGACGAGATAGGTGGATTTGATCGGTTTTTTACCAAAACGCAGGTGGGAGATGGTGACACCGCCCGATTTTTTCGAGTCATAGGAGAAATAGCCCTGCGCATACATATCGGTGTGGTCACCGATAATTTTGATGGAGTTTTTGTTCGCGCCGACCGTACCGTCGGAGCCCAGACCCCAGAATTTGCAGGAGTGGGTGCCCTTCGGGGTGGTATCCGGATTCTCTTTCACCTTCAGCGACAGTTTGGTCACATCGTCTTCGATGCCGATGGTGAACTGTTTCTTCGGGCGAGAAGCTTCCATGTTGCGATACACAGACACGATCTGCCCGGGAGTGGTATCCTTGGAACCCAGACCGTAACGACCGGTGTACACCGGCACGCTCTCGTATTTGGAGCCTTTCAGCGCCGCGCAAACATCCAGGAACAGCGGTTCGCCCATGGAGCCCGGCTCCTTGGTGCGATCCAGCACCGAGATGGTTTCCACCGTCTTGGGCAGCGCCGCGATCAGGTGTTTCGCCGAGAACGGACGATACAGGCGGACCTTGATCAGACCCACTTTGTCGCCGGCGGCGTTCATGTGGTCCACCGTCTCCTCGATGGTCTCACATACAGAACCCATCGCGATGATGACGCGTTTCGCGTCGCGGGGACCATAGTAGTTGAACAGTTTGTAGTTGGTACCGATCTTTTTGTTGACCTGGTTCATGTAATCTTCCACGATGTCCGGGATCGCGTTGTAGTAGCTGTTCGCCGCCTCGCGCGCCTGGAAGAAGATATCCGGGTTCTGAGCGGTACCGCGCTGCACCGGATGCTCCGGATTCAGCGCGTGTTTGCGGAAACGATCCACCGCATCCCAATCCACCATGTCTTTCAGATCGTCGTAATCCCACACTTCGATCTTCTGGATCTCGTGAGAGGTACGGAAACCATCAAAGAAGTGGATGAAGGGCACGCGGCCTTTCAGCGTGGACAGGTGCGCCACAGCGCCGAGATCCATGACTTCCTGCACGCTGGACGAACATAGCATCGCATAGCCCGTCTGGCGGCAAGCATAGATATCCGAGTGGTCACCGAAGATGGACAGCGCATGAGACGCCAGCGCACGCGCCGACACATGGATCACGTTGGGCAGCAATTCGCCCGCGATCTTGTACATATTCGGGATCATCAGCAGCAAGCCCTGCGAAGCGGTGTAGGTGGTGGTCAGCGCGCCCGCGGCCAGCGAGCCGTGAACCGCACCGGCAGCGCCGGCTTCCGACTGCATTTCCGCCACTTTGACCGGACGGCCAAACAGGTTTTTCTGTCCGGCAGCCGACCAAACGTCGGTCACTTCCGCCATAACGGAAGAAGGGGTGATGGGGTAGATGGCAGCAACATCGGTGAACGCATAGGAAACATGCGCGGCGGCGTTGTTACCATCCATGGTCTTTTTCTTTCTTGCCATGAAAAGTTTCCTCCTTTATAAGGATAAGATACCAAAAACCAGCGGCGTCGATTTTTTGTTTGACGCACAACTCTATACTATCACTTTTACCGGGCGGTGTAAAGATTGAATTTTCGGTTTTGCTGTTTTTTTCGCGATTTTTGACCCACCTTTTTTCCTTGCGTCCGGCGGGTTTGCGGGCTTTTTCAAAAAACAAGTGGTTGACATTTGCCTAAAAATCTTCTATTATAGAAAATGCAATATTTTACACCTTTGAAAGGGGCGATATGTTCTTATGATGGACGCAGACCCTCCCCCTACGGGCAATTTGGCGCTGCAGCTGTTGCTGCTGCTGGCACTGATTTTGTGCAACGCCTTTTTTGCCGCGTCGGAGATCGCGATCATTTCTCTGAACGACAGTAAAATCCGCAAAATGGCCGAGGACGGCCACAAAAAAGCACGGTTGGTGCTGGCACTGACCGAGGATTCCTCCCGCTTTTTGGCGACCATCCAGATCGGCGTCACGCTGGCGGGGTTCTTCACCTCGGCGTTGGCTGCCCAATCGATGGCCGAACCGTTTTCGGCGTGGCTGCAAAGCGTGATCCCCGCTGCCAAAGCGCACGGCGAGCTGCTGTTTTCCATCAGCACGGTGCTGATCACGCTGCTGATGTCGTATTTCACGCTGGTGCTGGGCGAGCTGGTGCCCAAGCGCATCGCGATGCAAAAGACCGAATCCATCGCTTTTGGGGTGGCACCGGTGCTGCGCGCGATCGCCGTTATCACCAAGCCGTTTGTCAAGCTGTTGTCCGCCTCCACCAATCTGGTAGTGCGCCTGTTCGGGCTGGATCCCCACGCCGATGAAGAGGAAGTCACCGAAGAAGAAATTCGGATGATGGTGGATGTGGGCGAAGAAAAAGGTGTGATCGAGGGCAGCCAAAAGGAAATGATCAACAACATTTTCGAGTTTGACGACATCACCGCTGAGGACATTATGACCCCCCGCACCGACCTGTCGGCGCTGGATGTGACCGACCCGCTGGACGAAGCGCTGCAAATGGCGGTGGACGAGGGCTACTCGCGCCTGCCGGTGTATGAAGAGGATATCGACCACATCATCGGCGTTTTGTACATCAAAGACCTGCTGCCCTATGTGGGGCGCACGGTGCCGGACGGCGTGTCCATCCGGCTGCTGATGCGGGATGCCTACTTTGTGCCGGGCACCAAGCGCTGCGGCGAGCTGTTTACCGAAATGACCGAAAAGCACACCCAAATGGCGGTGGTGGTGGACGAATACGGCGGCGTTGCCGGTATCGTCACCATGGAAGATCTGCTGGAATCCATTGTGGGCAACATTCAGGACGAATTTGACCACGAGGAGGAAGAGGTGCGCCAAACCGGCGAAAACTCGTTTGAGGTGGACGGCTCCATTGATATGGACGAGTTGGAAGATCTGCTGCACACCCACTTCCCCGAAGGCGATTTTGATACGCTGGCGGGATTTATTCTGGACGAGCTGGGGCGGGTTCCCGGCGAGGACGAACATCCCGAGGTGGTATTCCGCGATTTCACCTTCACGGTGCTGCAGGTGGAGGACCGCCGCATTGAGCGGGTGCGCATCGTGCGCTGTCCGGTGGAAACGCCGCCGGACGAAGACGAAAACGCCAAAAAAGAGAACGATTAACCATAAAAAGCCGCCTGACCCCGCAGGGTCAGGCGGCTGCTATATGCGACAAAGCCGATCGGCGGAGCATTCCGCTGACCGGCTTTTTGGATTTATAGGATACCATCAGCCGATGCGCATGGAAATATCCATCGCGGTGACCGAATGGGTGAGCGCGCCGATCGAGATGATGTCCACGCCGGTTTCGGCAACGGCGCGCAGCGTCGCGGCAGTGATGCCGCCGCTCGCCTCCAGCAGCGCGCGGTCGTTCACCAGCTGTACCGCCTGCGCCATATCCTCGCAGGACATATTGTCCAGCATGATCACATCCGCGCCCGCGTCCAGCGCCTGCTGCACTTCATGCAGATCGCGCGTTTCCACTTCCAGCTTGACCATATGCCCCAGCCGGCCGCGAATTTGTGCCACCGCCTGCGGAATACCGCCCGCCGCGTCGATGTGGTTGTCTTTCAACATCGCGCCGTCCGACAGGTTAAACCGGTGGTTTTTGCCGCCGCCCACCGTGACGGCATATTTTTGCAGCGCCCGCATACCCGGCAGCGTTTTGCGGGTATCGGTGATGGCAGCGCGGGTGCCTTTCACCAGCTCCACCGCCTCGCGGGTGGCGGTCGCCACGCCGGACATATGCTGCAGCAGATTCAGCGCCGTGCGCTCGCCCTTGAGCAGCGCGCGGGTGTATCCCTCAAACTCCGCGATCAGATCGCCCTTGTGCACATCCGCACCCTCGGGAATATGCACCGTCACCTGCACGGTGTCATCCAGCAGCCGGAACACCCGCAGCGCAACCTCCAATCCGCACAGCACCCCGTCCGCTTTTGCGACAAACCGCGCTTTGGTGCGCGCCGTTTCCGGAATCATCAGGTCGGTGGTGGTGTCGATATAGTTGATATCCTCGGTCAGTGCGGTTTTGATGAGATCATCCACATAAAATTGCGGTAACATGGGTCATTCCCCTTTCTGCTGGCGGGATTCCATCACTTCCCGCAAAATAATGGTACAAACCGTTGCCAGGCTCTTCGCCTCGATATAATCGGCGGTCAGCGCATAATCGCCGGTGCGCAGCGTGTGCAGGATCTCCTCGGCACGCGCCAAGCCCTTTTCCACCTCGTCATAATCCGGGATCACAAACCACGCTTTTTGCATGATGTTGCGGATCTCGGTGCGATAGCCGGGTTCCAGCGCGCGGTCGCCGCCGGGTGCCGCCGGAGCCGGGGTGGTGACCCCGCTCTTTTCGTGCCGCAGCCGCCGGCTGATATCGTAGGTGCAGCGGCGCGAGAACACCAGCGCTTCCAGCAGCGAGTTGCTCGCCAGCCGGTTTTGGCCGTGCACGCCGGTGTGCGAGCATTCGCCCGCGGCATACAGCCGATCCACCGTGGTGTCGCCGTAGACATTCACATCAATGCCGCCCATCAGATAGTGCTGGCAGGGGAACACCGGAATCCATTCGCGGGTGATGTCCACGCCCTCTTCCAGACAGCGGCTGTAAATCATCGGGAACCGGTTTTTGATAAATTCCGGACCCCGCGCGGTGATATCCAGATAGAATTTTTCGCTGCCGGTGCGGGCGGCCTCCTGCATGATGCAGCGGGACACCACATCGCGGGGCGCCAGCTCGCCGCGCTCGTCGTAGCGAGGCATAAACCGCTCGCCGTCGCAATTCAGCAGCAGCGCGCCCTCGCCGCGCACCGCTTCCGAGATCAGGAACCGCTCGCGACCGGTTTCCGCTGCGAAAGCGGTGGGGTGGAACTGCACCAGCCGCAGATTTTTGATGCGCGCGCCCAGCTCATACGCCAGTGTGATACCGTCGCCGGTGGCGATGGCGGAGTTGGTGGTGTAGGGATACACCCGCCCGATGCCGCCGGTGCACAGGATGCAGTAGGAACAACTCACCGTTTTGTATTCTCCGTTTTGCAGCAAGCCCGCCCAAAAGCCGCCCTCCTGCGGAGTCAGCGTGACCAGCTGGGTCCAATCCATAATGGTCACATTGTCGTGCGTTTGCACCGCCGCCATCAGCTTTTCGGTGATCTCGCGACCGGTGGAATCCTTGTGGTGCAGAATACGGCGGCGGGAATGGCCACCCTCCAGCGTCATGGAGATGTGATGGGCTTCGTCGGTATCAAAATCCACCCCGATCTCTTTCATCAAACGCAGCACATCCTCCGGTCCCTCGTTGACCAGAATTTCCAGACTGCGCAGGTCGTTTTTATAGCCGCCCGCGATCAACGTATCCGCGATGTGCAGCCGATAATCGTCGTGCTCCTTGTCCACCACGGCGGCGACACCGCCCTGCGCCAAAAAGCTGTTGCACAGGGTGGATTCCCGCTTGGACAACACCAGCACCCGCACATCCGGCGCAAAGTTCAGCGCGGCATACAGTCCCGCCACGCCTGTTCCGGCGATCAATACATCATAATCGTTCATAGCGATCCCTTCTTGTTTTCCGTTATCGGTAAAATATAGTTATGGGCTATTATACCACTTTTTGTCGAAAAAGAAAACAGTTTTTCCGCGCCGCGCAAAATCCGTCGCCCCAAACGCGAAGAATGCGCTGGATTTTGTTCGATTGTGTGGTATACTAGTACCAAAAGGAGGGACGGCATGGAGATTATCGAGCAGGAAAAGCAAACCGAGCGCGTCATTTTGGTGTCCATCGATACCGGCGCGTTTGATATACACAGCTCGCTGGACGAGCTGACCGAGCTGACCGACACCGCGGGCGGCGAGGTGGTGGGCGAGCTGGTGCAAAAGCGCGAATCGCCCGACAAAGCCACCGCGCTGGGCGCCGGACGGCTGGAAGAGCTGCGCCAGATATGCGAGGCGCAGGAGGTGGATCTGGTCATCTTTGACGGCGAATTGACCGCCACCCAGCACCGCAATCTGGAGGACGCGCTGCCCTGCCGCGTGATCGACCGCACCACGCTGATCCTGGACATTTTCGCCGGACGCGCCCGTTCGGCGGAGGGGCGACTGCAGGTGGAGCTGGCGCAGCTGCAATATCAGCTGCCCCGCTTGGCGGGACAAGGCACGGCGCTGTCCCGGTTGGGCGGCGGTATCGGCACCCGCGGCCCCGGTGAAACCAAGCTGGAAAGCGACCGGCGACACATTCGCCGCCGCATCGGCGCGCTGAAAGAGCAGCTGGCGGAGGTGGAACGCCGCCGCGAAAGCCGCCGCCAGCGCCGCCGCAAAGAGGGGATTCGCTCGGTGGCGTTGGTGGGCTACACCAACGCGGGCAAATCCACCCTGCTGAATACGCTGACCGACGCGGGTGTGCTGGCGGAGGACAAGCTGTTTGCCACGCTGGACCCCACCGCGCGGGCGCTGCGGCTGCCGGACGGACGGCAGGTGCTGCTGCTGGACACCGTTGGGTTTGTGCGGCGGCTGCCGCACCAGCTGGTGCAGGCGTTCCGCTCCACGCTGGAGGAAGCGGTGGCAGCGGATGTGCTGGTGAATGTGTGCGATGCCTCCGACCCCGAGGTGCTGGAGCAGCGGGATGTCACCGTGTCGCTGCTGCGCGAGCTGGGCTGCACCGAGCAGCCGGTGCTGACCGTATGGAACAAATGCGATGTGGTGCCGGTGCCGGATATTGCGCCGCCCGGCGGCATCGCGATCAGCGCCAAAACCGGCATGGGCATTCCCGCGCTGCTGGAGGAGCTGGCGCGGGTGCTGCCGCCCGATCGGCGGCGGGTCACGCTGCTGCTGCCGTTTCGCGAGGGCGGGCTGGCGCAGGAATGCCGCGAGGACGGCGCGGTGGAAAGCGAAGAGTACCAACCGGAAGGCTTGCGGATGACTGTCACCCTCGGCTTGCGAATGCTCAGCCGGGTGGAGCCGTACATTATCGAGGAGTAAACGAAGTCCCCGATGCGATCGCATCGGGGACTTTTTGTATAAAAATGCGGGGTAATCATAAAATGCGGAAGATAGGGGGGCTTTGCCCCTTGACTCCGCCGCCTTTTTGGCGATGCGGCTTATAATTTTCCGCCGTAAACCGGGAAGCCGCTGCTGGCGCCGTAGCTTTCGATCGGCTGAAAGTGCTTGAGCGTTTCCATATCCGCCGCGCTGATTTCAAAACCCACCGCGGCGTTGGTGCGCATATGCGCCGGGTTGCCCGTTTTCGGCAGCGAGATGGTGCCCAGCTGCAAGGTGTAGCGGATGCAAAGCTGCGGCACCGACACGCCGTATTTGTCCGCCATCGCCTGAATGTCCGGCTGGTGCAAAATTTCGCCGTGAGCAATGGGCGAATATGCTTCCACCGCGATGCCGTTTTGCTGGCAATAGTCCACCAGCTCCAGCGGGGTGTTGCTGATATGCAGCAAAATCTGGTTGACCATCGGCTTGATCTCGGCGGTTTCCAGCAGGCTTTCGATGTCGCCGATCTGGAAATTGGAGATACCGATCGCTTTCACCTTGCCCGCCTTGTACGCGTCTTCCAGCGCGCGCCACGCCGCACGGTTGCCCTCCACATAGCGGTTGTCCGACTGGTTCACCTCCACCCACGGCTGCGGGCTGTGGATGATCATCTGGTCGAGGTAGTCCAGCCCCATTTTGGTCAGCGTTTCATCGATCGACCGGGCGGCGGATTCGTAGGTTTTGTGCTCGGCAGCCACCTTGCTGCCGACGAACAACTGCTCGCGCGGAACGCCGCAGCCGCGCACTCCTTCGCCCACGCCCCGCTCGTTGCCGTACGCCTGGGCGGTGTCGATCAGGCGATAGCCGCCGTCCACCGCGGCTTTGACCGCGTCCGCCACCTTGTCGTCATCAATCAGCCAGGTGCCCAGCCCCAGCTTCGGGATCGCCAGCCCGTTTGCCAGCGTATACGTTTCGTTCGTCATCATAACCGATTCCTCCTTAATGTTGTGGTTTCAATTCTCCGTAGAAATACGCCGCGGTCGCGCCGCCGTCGATCAGCATATCCGATCCGGTGATAAACGCGCCTTGCGGACTCATCAGCAGCTGCGCCAGATGGGCGACCTCGTCGGCGGTGCCGGGACGCCCCGCCGGGCATTTGGCAAACATATTTTTATAAAAATCGCCGCGCGGACCGTTGAACTCGTCTATCGCGAGCGGGGTCACGATAATCCCCGGCGAGATCGCGTTGATGCGTGCGCCGCGTTTGCCCCAACGCACCGCCTCCGCCATCACCCGCTTGCCGTTGCACCGCTTGGCAAGCTGATACGCGTGCAGCGTGTCGCGAATGTTTTCCGGCTGCAGCATTTCCAGCTCCAGCAGCTGTTCGGTGGGGGTGGTGGCGAGCTGCTCGTCCTGCTGCGCGGTCAGCGCCGGCATCCGATAGCCCGACTGGCTGGAGATGGTGACCCCTACGCCGCCCGGCGCGATCATCTGACCCACTTCCTCCAGCAACACCGCGGTGCCATACAGATCCACCTTCAAAATGGTTTCGATCGGCGCCTGGCTGGGCGAAACGCCCGCCGCGTTCACCAGCATGGTGATATCGCCCATCTGCTGTGCCTGCGCGATCATGCGTTTGATCGACGCGCGCGAGGCGAGATCCATCTCGGTCGCCACGGCATCAAATCCGGCGTTTTGCAAAATGGTCGCGATCGCGTCCGCATTGGCGGGATTTTTGTCGCCGACCACGATCTTTTTGCCGGCACCCACCCGACGGGCAATCGCCATACCGATCTGACCCGCGCCGCTCAACAGCAATACTTCCTGCATAAAACAGCACTCCTTTGCGGTATTCTTATCGTTGCCCTTATTATACAAGTTGGAGTTGACTCCAAGTCAAGACTTTTTTGAAAAATTTTTTGTATCCTCTTGACGGCAGGTATCCCCCGAATGGTACAATAGGGTATCACTTTTGATGGCAAAGGAGCATTTCCGATGAACGAGATTTTTCACCGCATCAGTGTGCGGAAATATGAGGACACGCCGGTGGAACCGGACAAGATCGAACAGCTGCTGCGGGCGGCGATGGCGGCGCCGTCGGCGTTTAACCAGCAGCCGTGGGAGTTTTATGTGGTCACCAACCGCTCGCTCATCGAGCAGCTGTCCACCGTGACCCCCTATGCCGGGTGCGCGAAAAACGCGCCGGTGGTGATCGTATCGGCCTATCGCGAGCAGGTCACGCTGCCGGCGTATTGCCAGATCGACATGAGCATCGCGTGTGAAAATATGTGGCTGCAGGCGGATGCGCTGGGGCTGGGCGGCGTGTGGATCGGCATTGCGCCGCTGGAAGAACAGATGCAGACGGTGGAACGGCTGCTGGCGCTGCCGTCCGGTCAGCGGGCATTTGCGCTGTTTGCGGTGGGCTATCCCGCCAAAACCCGCCCGCAGCAGGATCGCTTTGACCCCGCCCGCATCCACACAGTGGAATAAAAAGGGGTGGTCGATATGAACCGAAAGATCGGCATGATCGGCGCGGGGATCAACGCGCTGGCGGTGGTCGGCTTCGCTGTGTGTATGCTGCTGGATGTCTTGTTTGGCTGCTATTTTTGCTCGATGTTTATCGCGTTCAGCTTTGTGGTAATGATAAGCGCTCTGGTTTCGCTGGCAGCGCCGGAGCGCAAAGCGGCCGGCTATGCCGCTCTCGCGTTCGCTGCGGCTTACGCCGCCATCATTTTGCTGGTATATTTCACCCAGCTCACCACCGTGCGCGCCGGCGAACTGACCCGGCAAGCGCGGGATTTGCTGGATTTCCAGCGCATGGGGCTGGCGTTTAACCTGGATCTGCTCGGCTATGCGTTGATGGCGCTGTCCACCTTTTTCGCCGGGTTCACTATCCACCCGCGCTGCACCCCGGATCGGTGGCTCAAAGCGCTGCTGATGATCCACGGTGTGTTTTTCTTCTCCTGCCTCCTTTTGCCGATGCTCGGTGTCTTTCAGGCAGACGGACCCGCATGGGTCGGCGTGGCGGCGCTGGAGTTTTGGTGCGTCTATTTTTGTCCGGTGGCGATATTGTCGCTGCTGTATTTCAAACGGCAAGGAGAATAAACGATGGGATGGTCCGATTTTGTGCAAACCTTTCCGTATCCGCTGTTGGCGCTGCTGGTGCTGGCGGGGTTTTACGGCATCTATTTCGGGAAAATGTTGGCTCAGCGGCGACAGGGCATCCGCACCAACCAAATCGGCAAGCGAAAAGACAAAACACTGCACACGGTGGAAACGCTGATGAAAATCGCCACCTATGCGATCGTTCCGGTGCAGCTGGTGTCGGTGTGGTGCGGTTGGAGCTGGCTGCCCGCCGGACTGCGGGTAGCTGGCTTTTTACTGGGGCTGGTGGGCGACGGCGTATTTCTCGCCGCGGTGCTTTGCATGAAGGATAGCTGGCGCGCGGGTATTCCGGAAACCGACAAGACCGCGATGGTCACCACCGGCATCTATGCCTTCAGCCGCAATCCGGCGTTTTTGGGGTTTGATCTCATGTATATCGGGGTGCTGCTGATGTACGGCAACCCGCTCACGGCGCTGTTCACCGCCTTTGCCATCGTGATGCTGCATTTGCAGATCCGGCAGGAGGAGGTCTATCTGGCGGCGACTTTCGGGGAACCCTATCGCGCCTATCGATCGCGCGTCCGCCGCTATTTCGGGAGAAAAAAGCGCTAAGAGAAGCGAAGCGGATGAGGTGTCAGAAACCTATAAGGTTTTAGCAATATAGTGGTTAGTGTATAATTTTAATATTACGCGAAACCGTCAGCGCACTATAATTTGCCGTTTTTCCACCTCATCCGTCACGACCTGCGGTCGCGCCACCTTCCCCTCCAAGGGGAAGGCTTGCAGAAATTCTGCGTATTTTTGTCATTCCGAGCGCAGCGAAGAAGCTTTTCAGTTCTCTCTTCGTGCGGGACGATGCCCACAAATCACGCACAAATCCACGGCGGGCGCAAAGCCTTCTCCTTGAGGTAATTCCCCCGCGCGCGGGGAAAATGTCGGCGCAGCCGACAAAAGGGGCCCGTCTTCGGGAGAAAACGGTGCTGAGCGCAGCGAAGAAGCTTTTCCGGCACCTCTCTTCATAGGGGACGATGCCCACATCGTCCCGCACCGCTTGTGGTGCATAAAAGCATTCCTCTGATGAAAGAATAGGGGCGCTGCAAAAACAAAGATTCTCGCACGAATTTATAGATGCCGTATGGCGAGAACCATATTCTCGTAAAAAAGAAGAAGTCGCACAAAAGTGCGACTTCTTCTTTTTGGTCCGCCCGGAGGGATTCGAACCCCCGGCCTTTGGAATCGGAATCCACTGCGATATCCAGCTTCGCCACGGGCGGATAACAGCCGTTATTATACACCAAAAGCTCCGTTTTGGCAACCCCCCAGCGGGGAATTTTTTTCGACACCCGCTTGTGGGTATCGGGTATCATCCAATTGGCGGTGTGCACAAGGCGAAAGGAGCGAGAAATTAGCACACACTTTTGATGTCGAGAAAACTTTTTCTCTCCCTCAGTCTCGCTAGCGCTCGACAGCTCCCTCGTCAGAGGGAGCCAGGCGAGATTTCTACAATACGGGCACTCAACCTGTCATTCTGAGCGAAGCGAAGAATCTTCTCCAACATTGTTCCTCTTTTTTCGTAGGGGACAATGCCCACATCGTCCCGCAAGCAAACAAACTCACTTGTGCCGGACGCAAGCCTTCTCCTTGAGGAGAAGGTGCTGAGCGAAGCGGATGAGGTGTCAAAAGTCTATAAGGTTTTAGCAATATAGTGGTTAGGATGTCATTTTAATATTGCGTAAAACCGTCAGCACACCATAATCTGCTGCTTTCCACCTCATCCGTCGCGGCGTAAAGCCGCGCCACCTTCCCCTCCAAGGGGAAGGCTTGCGAGGACTCTGCCTATTTACTGTTATTCTGAGCACAGCGAAGAATCTTTTTGATACATCACTTTGGAAAGATTTTTCGTTGCGTTGCTCCTCAGATAAGTGACGCCCCAAATCTTTGATTTGGTCGACGGAACTTATGCATGCGAACTTTAGCGAGTCGCAATAACATTTGCTGGTGTGTTCACAACACCTCATCCGCTTCGCTCAGCACCTTTTTCTCCCGAAGACGGGCCCCTTTTGTCGGCTGTGCCGACATTTTCCCCGCGCGCAGGGGAATCACCTCAAGAAGAAGGCTTTTTTAGTTTCTTCGTTATTTCTAAGTAAGTGAAATCATCTCGAGGGAAAGGCGTTTGCACGTCGCTGATCCGTATGCGAGGCTTCTGCGCTAACGATTTTCTCCCCGCGCAACGACAAAAAACCCGCCGGAACCTTACGGTTCGGCGGGCCTTTTTGAAAAGCTCTTATTTCACCAGCTCGATGATCGCCATTTCGGCGGCATCGCCGCGGCGAGCGCCGGTTTTGATGATGCGGGTGTAGCCGCCTTTGCGATCCGCATACTGCGGCGCAATCTCATCAAACAGCTTCTTCGCAACGCTCTCTTTGGTCACGAACGCGTACACCAGGCGTTTGTTCGCCAGGGTAGGCTCTTTCGCGATGGTGATCATTTTTTCCGTCATGGAGCGCACTTCTTTGGCGCGCGTAACGGTGGTTTCAATGCGGCCCTTCTCAAGCAGGAAGGTGACCATAGCTCTCAGCATCGCCATACGCGAAGCGGTGGGGCGACCGAGTTTTCTGGTTCCGGGCATTTGAATTCACTCCTTTTGTCCTGAATACGCACGGCTTTTGCCGTACCGATAAAAGAATTATTCCTCTTCTTCGTACAAGCTAAAGCCTAACGACGCCAGCTTGTTGATCACTTCTTCAAGCGATTTGCGGCCCAGGTTGCGAACCTTCATCATATCTTCTTCGCTCTTGTTGATGAGGTCCTCGACCGTGTTGATACCCGCGCGCTTGAGGCAGTTGAACGACCGGACCGACAGATCCAGCTCTTCGATGGTCATTTCGAGAACTTTTTCTTTGCCCTTGTCGTCCTTTTCCACCATAATGGAATCGCCGGTATAGGCTTCGCCCGACAGATCGACAAACAGGTTCAAATGCTCGGTGAGCACCTTTGCCGCCAGCGACACCGCTTCCTGCGCGGAAATGGTACCGTTGGTCCACAGCTCCAGCGTCAGCTTATCATAGTCGGTGATCTGGCCCACACGGGTGTTTTCCACCGTGTAGTTCACTTTGATCACCGGCGTATAGATCGAATCCACCGGAATAACGCCGATCACCGGCGCCATCAGCTGTTTGTTGCGTTCCGCCGGCACATAGCCGCGGCCTTTGTCCAGGGTGATCTCCATGAACAGCTTCGCGCCCTCGCCCAGAGTCGCAATATGCATATCCGGCTGCAGGATTTCCACTTCGCTGTCGCATTTGATGGAGCCGGCAGTGACCTCTCCGGGACCTTCGGCTTCGATATAGACCACCTTCGGGCCTTCGCCGTTGATTTTCACGACCAGACCCTTGATATTAAGAACGATCTCCGTGACATCTTCTTTGACGCCCTCCACCGTGGAGAACTCATGCAGGACACCGTCGATCTTAATGGAGGTTACCGCCACGCCGGGCAGGGACGACAGCAGTACACGACGCAGGCTGTTGCCCAGAGTCGTACCGTAGCCGCGTTCCAGCGGCTCCACGACAAATTTGCCGTAGGTGCCGTCTTCGGCGAGGTCGAGCGCTTCGATGCGGGGCTTTTCAATCTCAATCATGCAAAACCCTCCTTATGGATTCGGAAGAAGCCGCCGCGCCCATTGCGGCAGCGGCTCTTCCTTGTTTGGTTGCGGTCAAATCTCGTCAAATGAGTCGATTATTTCGAATACAACTCGACGATCAGGGTTTCTTCAATATCGAGATCGATGTCCTCACGCTCAGGCACAGCAACGATCTTGGCTTCCATGGTTTCGCGATTCACTTCCAACCACTTCGGCACAGCGCGACCGCTGTTTTTCTCCACGATCTCTTTGATCAGACCCAGCTGACGGCTGCCGTCTTTGACGGTGATGGTCTGACCGACCTTGGTCAAGAACGAAGGAATGTTGACCTTGCGGCCGTTGACCAGGAAATGGCCCTGGGTGACCAGCTGACGGGCCTGCGCACGAGAAGACGCCAAGCCCAGACGGTACACCACGTTATCCAGACGGGATTCCAAAATGCGGAGCAGGTTTTCACCGGTCACGCCCTGCATTTTTTCAGCCATCTCGAAATAGTGGCGGAACTGGCCTTCCAGCACACCGTAATAGCGGCGGGCGATCTGCTTGGTACGCAGCTGCTTGCCGTATTCGGAGGCTTTACGGTTGCGCGCCTGACCATGCTGGCCGGGAGCGTAAGAGCGTTTATCAACCGAGCATTTGCTGGTGTAGCAGCGCTCGCCCTTCAAAAACAGTTTTTGTCCTTCGCGGCGGCACTGACGGCACACCGCACCGGTATATCTTGCCATGTGTTACACCTCCTGAATTACACGCGTCTTCTCTTGGGAGGACGGCATCCGTTGTGGGGAACCGGGGTCACGTCTTTGATCAAGCTGACCTCGAGTCCGGCGGCCTGCAGAGCGCGGATCGCGGCTTCGCGGCCGGCGCCCGGGCCTTTGACGTACACATCAACGCTCTTCAGACCATGCTCCATAGCCGCTTTGGCAGCGGTTTCGGCAGCGGTCTGCGCCGCGAAGGGAGTGGATTTCCGCGAACCGCGGAAGCCCAGCTCACCGGCGCTCGCCCAGGACAACGCGTTGCCCTGCGTATCGGTGATGGTCACGATGGTATTGTTAAAGGTGGCCTGGATATGAGCAGCGCCACGCTCAACATTCTTGCGTTCTCTGCGGCGACGGGTGGTAGCACCCTTGCGCGCGGTAGTTTTTGCAGCAGCCATTCTAATCCCTCCTGCTTACTTCTTCTTGTTAGCGATCGTCTTTTTCGGGCCTTTGCGGGTACGGGCGTTGGTCTTGGAACGCTGACCACGCACCGGCAAACCTTTGCGGTGACGCAGACCCCGATAGCTGCCGATTTCGATCAGGCGTTTGATATCAAACGCGACATCGCGGCGCAGGTCGCCTTCCACCGTGTAGTTGTGGTCAATGTACTCACGCAGTTTGGAGATTTCTTCCTCCGTCAGGTCGCGGACACGAGTGTCGGGATTGACACCGGTGGCGGCGAGGATGTCCGAGGCAGATTTGCGACCCAGACCATAGATGTAGGTCAGGCCGATTTCAACACGCTTATCTCTAGGCAGGTCAACACCAGCTATACGCGCCATAAATTATCCTTCCTTTCAAGCTGTGCCGGTGGCACATAGAATTCATTGCGCCTTAGCCCTGGCGCTGCTTGTGTTTCGGGTTTTCGCAAATGACCATCACGCGGCCTTTGCGTTTGATGATCTTGCACTTTTCGCAAATTTTCTTCACAGAAGGTCTGACTTTCATACGATCCCTCCTTGCGCTATGCGCGACTTTTGGATACGATAGATCCGCTCTGCAACCGAGCGAATCGCGTTTATTTCGTGCGCCAAGTGATCCGGCCTTTGGTCAGGTCATACGGGGACATTTCCACCGTGACCTTATCACCGGGCAGAATGCGAATGTAGTTCATCCGCAGCTTGCCGGAGATATGAGCCAGGATCTGATGGCCGTTTTGCAGCTCTACCTGAAAGGTTGCGTTGGGCAGAGCCTCCACTACGGTACCTTCCAATTCGATAACATCCGCTTTGGACATTTGATAACCTCCATCAATGATCGTGCCGTCCCGCAAGGGGAGCGGTCACACCTCGCTGGCATCCGCTGCCTGCCGACACGCGGTCAGGGCGCGGCGCAGCTCGCGATTGGTGGCCATGGACGATGCCTCCATCCGGTAAGGCGTCAGCCGCAGATGGCGCGGATTTTTGCGCTTGGGGGTTTCCAGTCGGCGATGCCGACCGTCCGCCACCCATACGCCGCCGTCCGTGCGGACGACGACCAAAAAGCCATCCCGATCTTTACCGGCTGTGGAGATCACCACAGAGCCTGTTTGCAGCATGGGAACCCTCCTTACGGAAGCGTCATAATGACGGGGCCGTCGGGAGTGATCGCTATCGTGTGTTCAAAATGCGCGGACAGCTTGCCATCCGTCGTAACGGTCGTCCAACCGTCTTTGAGAATGCGCACATCCGGCGTGCCCGCGTTGATCATCGGCTCGATCGCGATGGTCATGCCGGGCAGCAGCCGCGGCCCGCGTCCGGGTGTTCCGAAATTGGGTACGCTGGGATCCTGGTGCAGGTCCGTGCCTACTCCGTGGCCGACGAATTGCCGTACAACCGAGTAACCACGCACCTCGACATACCGCTGCACCGCGGCGCCAATATCGCCGATGCGATTGCCCGCCACCGCCGCTTTGATGCCTTCGTACAGGCCTTCGCGGGTGGCATCCATCAGGGCTTGCGCCTCTTTGGACACGTCCCCGGCGGGGAAGGTGGCGGCATTGTCACCGTGATAGCCGTTAAAAAACGCTCCCACATCAACGCTGACGATATCGCCCGCCTTGATTTTGCGTTTGTCGGGTATGCCGTGGATAACTGTCTCGTTTACCGAGATGCAGGCGCTGGCAGGAAATCCGCCGTAACCGAGGAACGAGGGCTTGGCGCCCTGGCTTTCGATATAGCGGCGCACCACGCGGTCAATTTCCTCGGTGGTGACACCGGGTTCGACCGCCTCGCCTGCGAGTTTGAGCGCTCGCGCCGAGATGATGCAGGCCTCTTTCATCGCGGCCAGCTCCCGGCTGTTTTTGATCTCGATCATGTTTACGCCTCAACTGCGGCCAGGGTCAGCCGGGTGGTATCCGCGACCTCTTCCTGTCCTTCGACGACATAAAGCTTTCCTTGCTGCGAATAGTAGTGCTTCAGCGGCTCGGTCTGCTCATGATAGACCTGCAAGCGTTCTTTTACGGTATCCGGATGGTCGTCCTTGCGCTGAACAAGGGTGTCGCCACACCGGTCGCACACGCCCTCCTGTGCCGGCTGTTTGTAGTCGACATGGTAGGAAGCGCCGCAACCCTGGCAAACACGGCGGCCCGATACACGCTGAGCAATCACATCATCGTCCACTTCAATATCAATGACGCGGTCGATCACGACGCCCATACGGTCAAGCGCCTCGGCCTGCGGGATGGTGCGGGGAAAACCGTCCAGAATAAAGCCATGCTGGCAATCCGGCTGTGCCAAACGGTCCTGGATGATGCCGATCACGACATCGTCCGGCACCAGCTTGCCGGCTTCGATAAATTCTTTGGCTTTCAGCCCCATCGCTGTGCCGCTTTTCAGCGCTTCACGGATAATATTACCCGTGGAGATAGTGGGAATATGCAGGTGCTCGCTGATCACTTCAGCTTGCGTGCCTTTTCCGGCGCCGGGGGCGCCGAGGAGAATGAGTTTCACCGAATGATTCCTCCTTTTCATCTGCGGGTCGGGAGAACGCGGGTGCGTCCTCCCGACGCCGACTCATATACATTTACAGACGAAACCGGGATTACTCCAGGAACCCTTTGTAATGGCGCATCATCATCTGGCTCTCGATCTGCTGGGTGGTTTCCAGCGCGACGCCCACCACGATCATCAGGGAGGTGCCGCCGAGGGTCAAGCCATAGATGCCGCTGATCGCACCGAACACGCCGGGGAATACAGCGATCACGCCGAGGAACAGCGAACCGATAAAGGTGACCTTGGACAGGACACGCTTAATGTAGTCCACCGTCGCCTTGCCCGGACGATAGCCCGGAATGGCGCCCGAGTTTTTGCGGAGGTTGTTGGCCATTTCCAGCGGATCATACTGAATGGTCACATAGAAAAATGCGAAACCGATGATCAGCAGGAACAACAGCACCAGATATACCGGGCTGGACTGTTTGGAAACATTGGCCACCCACGCCCAGAACCCTTTGGTGGGCGTGCCGGTAAAGCTCATGATGATGGACGGCAGCGACACGATCGAGGACGCCAAGATGATCGGCATAACGCCGGACATATTGACCTTGATCGGGATGTAGGTGTTTTGACCACCATACATTTTGCGGCCAACCACGCGTTTGGCGTACTGCACCGGGATACGACGCTCGGCGTCGCTCATAAACACGATGAACCCGATGATCGCCACAAACAGGATCAGGATGACCGGAACCAGAATGATGTATTTCACCGCGCTGGAATCCGACTGGACCTGTTTGATGCCCGCCTCATAGAACAGCTGCCACAGATAGGTGGCGCCGGTCGGAACGCGGGACAGGATACCGGCAAACAGCAAAATCGAGATGCCGTTGCCGATGCCTTTTTCGTTGATCTGCTCGCCCAGCCACATCATCAAAGATGCGCCCGCGGTGAAGCAGAGGATAATCACGATGGCGGCAAACCACAGACCAAAACCGCTCTTGGCTTCGGTCACCAACGCGCCGTACTTGTTCTTCACCATGAAGTAGTACGCCACGCCCAGCAGCAGACCCAGAGCAACGGTCACAAAGCGGGTGATCTGGCCCAGCTTTTTGCGGCCGGCCTCGCCCTCTTTCGCCATACGCTCCAGCGGCGGAATCGCCACCGTCAGCAGCTGGATGATAATGCTGGAGTTGATGTACGGGGTGATGGACAGAGCGAAGATACTCGCATCCGAGAAACCACCGCCGGACAGCAGGGTCAGGTAATCCATAAACCCGCCGGAGTTGCTCTTGACAGCTTCGTTCAAAGCCGCAATGTCAACAAAGGGTACGGAGATCGCCGAGCCGATCCGGAAGATCAGCACGATAAACAGGGTGTACAGGATCTTCTTGCGCAGATCCGGGATCACCCAGGCATTACGCAGGACCCGAAACATGTCAGATCACCTCAGCCTTTCCGCCGGCTGCTTCGATTTTCGCTTTGGCAGCCTCGGAAAAAGCCGTGACCTTGACCGTCAACTTTTTCTCCACATTGCCATTGCCCAGAATCTTCACGCCGTCATATTCTTTTTTGATCAGACCGGCCGCTTTCAAAGCGTCCGCGTCCACCACAGCGCCATCCTCAAATTTGTTGAGTGCGGCGACATTCACGCTGGCGTACCGGGTAGCAAAGATGTTGTTAAAGCCCCTTTTGGGGACACGCCGTTGCAACGGCATCTGGCCGCCTTCAAAACCGGGGCGGATGCTGCCGCCCGAACGGGCTTTCTGGCCTTTGTGTCCTTTACCGGCGGTCTTGCCCTGGCCGGAACCATGGCCGCGACCGATCCGTTTGACCTCGCGGGTGGAACCCGGGGCCGGAGACAGTTCATGTAGCTTCATTTGTTCGCACCTCCTTGTCGATCGTTTACGCTTCGGTTACCTCGATGAGGTGGATAATCTTGGCCACCTTACCCTGGGTAGCCGCGTTATCAGGCTGGCTCGTGCTGTCGCCGATCTTCCGCAGTCCCAAAGACTGGGCGGTCGCGATCTGGTCTTTCTTGCAGCCGATCAGACTGCGGACCAGTTTGATCTGCAGCGCTTTCGTGTTCGCCATTCTAACCATCCTCCCCTTAACCTAAAATTTCCTTAGCGGTTTTGCCGCGCATAGCCGCCGCTTCATCCGCCGTGCGGAGCTGTTTCAGACCTTCCATGGTCGCGCTCACGACATTGCAGGGGTTGTTGGAACGGAGAGCCTTGGCACGGATATCGCCGATGCCGGCCGCTTCCACCACGGCACGCACCGCACCGCCGGCGATAACGCCGGTACCGGGAGCAGCGGGTTTCAGCAGCACCTCGCCGGCGCCGAATTTACCAATGACTTCGTGCGGGATGGTGGAGCCTTTCAGCGAGATCTTCACGAGATTCTTTTTGGCATCCTCGATGCCTTTGCGGATCGCGTCCGGAACCTCGCCGGCTTTACCGAGGCCGAAGCCCACGGTGCCCTTGCCGTCACCCACCACGACCAGCGCGGCGAATTTGAAGATTCGGCCACCCTTAACGGTCTTGCTGACGCGGTTGATGGCGACTACATTTTCTTTGTATTCCGAGTCTTGTTCTCGTTTAGCGTCAAATCTGGACAAAGTATTTCCTCCCTTTCCTTAGAACTTGAGGCCGCCCTCGCGGGCGCCTTCGGCCAGCTCTTTGACGCGGCCGTGATATTCGTAACCACCGCGGTCGAAAACGACAGTTTCAATGCCCTTTTCCGCGGCCCGTTTGGCGATCAGTTCGCCAACCTTTTTGGCGCCTTCCTTGTTGCCGCCCGAAACGCCGAAATCTTTTTCGGTGCTGGAGGCGGACACCAGGGTGACTCCCTTAACATCGTCGATCACCTGTGCATAGATGTGGTTGAGGGAGCGGAATACGTCCAGGCGCGGGCACTCAGCCGTACCGCTGATCTTACCGCGGACCCGTTTGTGGCGGCGCAGACGCGCTGCGTTGCTGTCTTTTTTGCTCACCATGATGATTCACTCCTCTCTTACTTCTTACCGCCGGTCTTACCTTCCTTGCGGCGGATGACCTCGTCGGTGTATTTGATGCCTTTGCCCTTATACGGCTCCGGCGGGCGTTTCTCGCGAACTTCGGCGGCAAACTGGCCAACCAGCTGTTTGTCGGCGCCCGCGATGATGATCTTGTTCGGGTTGGGCACTTCAATGGTGATGCCCGGGATCTCGCTGACGATGACCTGATGGCTGTAGCCCAGGTTCATCACGAGGTCTTTACCCTGTTTCTGCACACGATAGCCAACGCCGTTGACATCCAGCTCTTTGGTGAAGCCGTTGGTCACGCCTTCCACCATGTTGGCGATCAGCGAACGGGTCAGACCGTGCAGAGAACGGTTTTCTTTCTCGTCGTTGGGACGAGTCACGAGGATCTCGTTGCCTTCCACAGCCACCGTCATGTTCGGGTGGATATTCTGCGTCAGGGTGCCCTTCGGACCTTTCACGGTAATGGTGTTGTCGGCCACTTTGACTTCCACACCGGCGGGAAGAGCGATCGGTTTGCGTCCAATTCTCGACATATCTCCCTTACCCCCTTACCATACAAAGGCCAGGACTTCGCCGCCCACGTGCTCCTGACGGGCTTTTTTGTCCGTCATAACACCTTTGGATGTGGACACGATGGCGGTGCCGATGCCTTTCATGACCTTCGGCATGTCCTCGCTGCTGGAATAGATGCGCAGACCGGGCTTGGAAACGCGACGCAGACCCAGCAGAACCGGGGATTTGGACGCGCCCTGATATTTCAGGGTTACGCGGATGATGCCCTGTTTGCCATCTTCGATGACCTGATAATTTTTGACATATCCCTCGTCAACAAGAATCTGGGCAATAGCCTTCTTCATGTTGGAAGCGGGGATATCGACCGAATCATGTTTCGCCGAGTTTGCGTTGCGGATTCTCGTCAACATATCGGCAATCGTATCGGTGATTTGCATTCCGTCAACCTCCTTTTAGCTATTACCAACTGGCCTTGCGGACGCCGGGGATCTCGCCTTTGTAGGCCAGCTCCCGGAAGCAGATACGGCAAACGCCGTATTTCCGCAGATACGCATGGGGACGACCGCAGATTTTGCAGCGGTTGTACGCCTGCGTCGAATATTTCGGCTTGCGCTGCTGCTTAATTTTCATAGAAGTTTTTGCCACAGTATTCCCCTCCTTATCTCGCGAACGGAGCGCCCATCAGAGTGAGCAGCTCGCGCGCTTCTTCGTCCGTATTCGCGGTGGTAACAAAGCAGATATCCATGCCCCGCACTTTGTCGATCTTATCGTAATCGATCTCGGGGAAGATCAGCTGCTCTTTCAGACCCATGTTGTAGTTTCCGCGACCGTCAAACGAGTTGGCGTTAATACCGCGGAAGTCGCGCACGCGGGGGAGCGCCACGTTGAACAGGCGATCCAGGAACTCGTACATACGATCGCCACGCAGGGTGACTTTCGCGCCGATGTTCATGCCTTCGCGCAGTTTGAAGTTTGCAACCGATTTACGCGCTTTGCAAACCACAGGACGCTGACCGGTGATCGCCGACAGATCGGTGATGATGGCGTCGATCGCCTTCGAGTTTTCACGCGCTTCGCCGCAGCCGACATTGATGACGATCTTGTCCAGCTTCGGGATCTGCATGACACTCTTGTAACCGAACTTGGTCATCAGCGCGGGAGCGACATTGCTTTTGTAAAAGTCTTTCATTCTAGCCATGTCTTATCCCTCCTTACAGCGTTTCGCCGCAGCGCTTGCAGATGCGCTCTTTGGACCCGTCGGCGAACTTTTTGTGGCCGACGCGGGTCGGCTTGTTGCAATGGGGGCACACGACCATGACTTTGCTGGCGTACAGCGCACCCTCGGCGGAAACGATGCCGCCCTGGTCGCCCATTTTGCGGGGCTTCACATGTTTTTTGACGATGTTGCGGCCCTCGACGATCACTTTACCCTCTTTGGGGCTGACCGCCAACACTTTGCCTTTTTCGCCCTTGTCGTTACCGCTAATGATCATAACGGTATCGCCCGTTTTAATATGCAGTTTGTTATTCACTGTCCGAACCTCCCATCACAGCACTTCGGGGGCAAGGCTCAGGATTTTGAGATAATCTTTATCTCTGAGCTCTCTCGCCACCGGTCCAAAGATACGGGTGCCTCTGGGGTTTTTGTCGTCGCGGATGATAACCGCGGCATTTTCGTCGAAACGGATGTAGGTGCCATCCTCACGACGGACGCCTTTGGCGGTACGAACCACGACCGCTTTCACGACGTCACCTTTCTTCACAACGCCGCCGGGTGCTGCTTTTTTGACCGAAGCCACCACGACGTCGCCGATATTCGCATACCTTCTGCCGGAACCACCGAGGACACGGATGCACATAAGCTCCTTTGCGCCGGTGTTGTCGGCCACTTTGAGGTAGGTCTGCTGTTGAACCACAGGGTGTTCCTCCTTTCAAGACTCACCGACTTATTTCGCTTTTTCGATTACCTGTACCAAACGCCACCGTTTGTCTTTGGACAACGGACGGGTTTCCATTACCATGACGCGGTCGCCGCGGCGGCACTCGTTGTTTTCGTCGTGCGCCTTCAGCTTCACGGTGCGTTTGATAATCTTTTTATAGAGCGGATGACGAACATTGTCCTCGATCGCCACGACGATGGTTTTGTCCATCTTGTCGCTCACGACCAGGCCGGTGCGGGTCTTTCTCAAATTGCGTTCGCTCACAATAACTCCTCCTTCCGTTTACGCCTCGGCGCCGTTTTTGATTTCGTTCTCGCGGATGATCGTTTTGACCACAGCGATCTCTTTTTTAACAGCTTTCAGGCGCATCGGGTTGTCCAGCTGGTTGATCGCATGCTGGAAGCGCAGATTAAACAGCTCTTCTTTGAGGTCTGCGAGCTTCTTTTGCAACTCCGTGTCGCTCATCTCTCTGATCTTCGTGATTTCTGTAGCTTTCATGCCTGCTCACCATCCGTTTCTTCCTTGCAAACAAATTTGCACTTGATGGGCAGCTTGTTCGCTGCAAGTCTCAGAGCTTCGCGGGCGGTCTCTTCCGGAACGCCGGCGATCTCAAACATGACGCGGCCGGGTTTGACGACCGCCACCCAATATTCCGGAGCACCTTTACCGGAACCCATGCGGGTGCCGGCGGGTTTTTCGGTGATGGGCTTATCCGGGAAAATTTTGATCCACACCTGACCGCCACGTTTGATGTAACGGGTCATGGCCACACGGGCGGCCTCGATCTGGTTGGAAGAGATCCAAGCCGGCTCCAGAGCCTGCAGACCGAAATCGCCGTAGGTAACGGTGTTGCCGCGCATGGCTTTACCGGTCATGCGGCCTCTGTGCACACGACGATATTTTACTCTCTTGGGCAACAGCATTATTTGCGGCCTCCTTCCTTGCGGTCCTTACGATCTCTGCGGTCGCGGCGATCGTCACGGCGATCCTCGCGGCGGGGTTTGGCAGCGCCCGCCAGCACTTCGCCACGGTAGATCCAGGTTTTCACGCCGATCCGGCCGTAAGTGGTGCTCGCCTCAGCGAAGCCATAATCGATATCCGCACGCAGCGTCTGCAGCGGAATGGTACCCTCGTGGTACTGTTCGGTACGCGCAATTTCCGCGCCGCCCAGACGGCCGGAAACCTGGATTTTGATGCCCTTCGCGTTCATTTTCATGGCGCGGCCGATCGCCTGTTTCATGGCGCGGCGGAAGGAGATACGTTTCTCCAGCTGCTGCGCGATGTTTTCGGCAACCAGCTGAGCATTCAAATCCGGATTGCGCACTTCGACGATGTTGATGAGGGTGGTTTTACCCAGCATCTTTTCGCAGGTCGCGCGCAGCTTGTCGATCTCGGTGCCGCCCTTACCAATGACCAGGCCGGGCTTCGCACAGTGGATGTGGATACGCACGCGAGATGCATCGCGCTCGATCTCGATTTTCGCAATACCGGCAGCATACAGCGTTTTCTTCAGATACGCACGCAGTTTGTAGTCCGAAGCGATGGTATCGCCGAACTCGCTGTCTTTCACAAACCAGCGGGAATTCCAATCTTTAATAACGCCGATCCGCAAACCGGTGGGATTGACTTTCTGTCCCATAATCGTCCTCCTCCTTCACTTATTCTGCTTCCTTGAGAACAAGGGTAATGTGGGATGTTCTCTTCTCGATGCGGTAGGCACGGCCCTGCGCACGCGGACGGATCCGTTTCAGGATCGGACCCGGGCACACCAGGCACTCGGCAACATACAGGTTGTTGCGATCCATGTTGTAGTTGTTCTCCGCATTGGCAACCGCCGATTTGAGCAGCTTTTCCAGCGGCTCGCAAGCGGACTTGGAGGTGTTGCGCACAATGGCGAGAGCGACATCAACCGGTTTGTTGCGGATGAGGTCGAGAACAATTTTGACTTTGCGGGGGGAAATGCGGACGTATTTCACTTGCGCCCTTGCTTCCATGTGAATTCTCTCCTTTCAACCGCTTACTTCGAGCTCTTGGAGCCGATATGACCGCGGAACGTACGGGTGGGGGCAAACTCGCCGAGCTTGTGACCCACCATGTCTTCGGTGACATACACCGGAACATGTTTCCGGCCGTCGTGCACCGCGATGGTGTGACCGACGAAATCCGGGAAAATGGTGGAAGAGCGGCTCCAGGTTTTCAGGATGCGCTTCTCTCCCGCCTGATTCATTTCTTGAATCCTTTTCAGCAGCACGGGCTGTACGAAAGGACCCTTCTTTACGCTTCTACCCATAAATCACGAATCTCCTTTCGTTTACTTACCGCCGCGGCGTTTCACAATGAACTTATCCGAAGCCTTGTGATTCTTGCGGGTCTTGTAACCCAGCGCCGGTTTACCCCACGGGGTGACCGGGCCCGGACGACCGATGGGGGATTTACCCTCACCACCACCATGCGGGTGATCGCAGGGGTTCATGACAGAACCGCGAACGGTGGGACGCCAACCCATGTGGCGTTTACGACCGGCTTTACCGATTTTCACGTTTTCGTGCTCGACGTTGCCGACCTGACCGATGGTCGCCATGCAGTTCAGCGGGACGTTGCGCATCTCGCCGGAGGGCAGGCGGATCATCGCCATGTTGTTTTCTTTACCCATGAGCTGAGCCATGGTGCCGGCGCTGCGGGCCAGCTGGGCGCCCTTACCGGGATACAACTCCACGTTGTGGATGAAGGTACCGGTGGGAATGTTCGCCAGCGGCAGAGCGTTGCCGGGTTTGATGTCGGCTTCGGCACCCGCCAGAACGGTGTCGCCGACTTTCAGGCCCAGAGGAGCCACGATGTAGCGTTTCTCGCCATCCTCGTACTGAACGAGGGCGATGTGGGCGCTGCGGTTGGGATCGTACTCCAGCGTCAGAACGGTAGCCGGCATATCCAGCTTGTTGCGCTTGAAGTCGATGATCCGGTATTTCCGGCGGTTACCGCCGCCGCGATGGCGGACGGTGATGCTGCCGTAGCTGTTGCGGCCGGCTTTTTTATTCATCGGAGCCAGCAGGCTCTTTTCCGGTGCGACCTTGGACAGACCGCTGTAGTCGAGGACCGACATACCGCGGCGACCGGGGGTCGTCGGCTTATACGATATCGTAGGCATTCCGATTCACACTCCTATTATTTGGCTTTGCGGGAGCTGCCTTTTGCTCCCATACCTTGCCCGGTTCAAAGAACCGTTTGCGGTGGGGTTCTGCGCGGCGGTTTTTAGAACATGCCGTCGAAGAACTCGATCGTTTTGGAATCTTCCGTCAGGGTGACGATCGCTTTTTTCCAATCGGGGGTGTAACCCTCGTAGCGACCCATGCGGCGCTTGCGGCCTTTCATGCTGACGGTGTTGACCTTCTGGACCTTCACGCCGAAGATCTCTTCCGCCGCTTTGGCGATCTCGATCTTGTTGGCGCCGTCGGCCACGCGGAAGGTATATTTCTTTTCGCCCAGCGCTTGCACCGATTTCTCGGTGATGACCGGAGCCAGAATCACATCACGAGCATTCATTATTTGTATACCTCCTCGATCTGCGCCACCGCGTCCTTCACCACGATAAAGGTATCGCTGTTCAGGATATCATAGGTGTTGAGCGTATTGACCTGCGCGACCTTGGCGCCCTCAATGTTGCGGACCGATTTGATGATGGTCTCGTTGTTCTCGGGCAGAACCAGCAGCACTTTCTTGCCGGATTCCAGCGCTTTGAACGCGGTGGCCATGGTCTTGGTCTTGATCTCATCCAGGGTGATGGCGTCGAGCACTTTCATCTCGTCAGCCGCCACTTTCGCGGACAGCGCGGATTTCAGCGCCAGGCGGCGCACCTTTTTGTTCAGAACATACCGGTAATCACGGGGCTTCGGGCCCAACGCGATACCGCCGTGCGTCCACTGGGGAGCGCGGATGGAGCCCTGACGGGCGTGACCGGTACCTTTTTGCCGCCACGGCTTTCTGCCGCCGCCCCGCACTTCCGAACGGGTGAGGGTAGACTGCGTGCCCTGGCGCTGGTTGGCCAGATAATTGACAACGGCTTCGTGCATGACTACGGTGTTGGGCTCGATACCGAAGATGGCATCGGACAGCTCCATCGTGCCGGTCTGCTTGCCGGTCATGTCATAAATCGATACTGTAGGCATGTGATCTCCTCCTTCCCTTACGCCTTCTTAACGGATTCCGAGAGAACCACAACGCTGCCGCGCGCACCGGGCACCGCGCCCCGCACCGCGATCAGATTGTTCTCCACATCCACTTTGGCAACGGTCAGGTTCTGAACGGTGACCCGCTCGGCACCCAGATGACCGGCACCTTTCATTCCCTTAAACACGCGGGAAGGAGAGGAGCAGGCGCCCAGAGAGCCCGCGTGACGGGCCACAGGACCGCTACCATGGGATTCTTTCAAGCGCTGGAAGTTCCAGCGCTTGATCGCGCCGGCGTAGCCTTTACCTTTGCTGGTACCGACCACATCCACCCGGTCGCCGACCGCAAACGCGTCCGCTTTGACCAGATCGCCTACATTGAAAGCGTCACAATCGTCGAACCGGAACTCCCGCAGAGTTTTCTTGGGAGCCACGTTCGCTTTGTCGAAATGGCCTTTCAGGGGTTTGGTGACGTGTTTGTTGGAAACGTCGCCAAAGCCGAACTGAACGGCGCAGTAGCCGTCGTTTTCGACGGTCTTTTTCTGAACAACGACGCAGGGACCGGCTTCGATGACGGTCACCGGAACGACATTGCCCTTTTCGTCGAAGATCTGCGTCATGCCGACCTTCTTGCCGATGATGCCTTTTTGCATAGTCTGTTACCTCCTTGGTTATTGGTTGAGAACCGGCGGCAACCGGCACTCAACATGACCTCGCAGCGGGAAACTGTCAAACCGTTCGGAAATGCGCCTTACAGTTTGATTTCGATTTCCACGCCGGCGGGGAGCTCAAGGCCCATAAGAGCCTCAACCGTCTTGTTGGAAGGACGAAGAATGTCGATCAGCCGTTTGTGGGTGCGCATCTCGAACTGCTCACGCGAGTCCTTGTATTTGTGCACAGCACGCAGGATGGTGACGACTTCCTTCTGGGTGGGCAGCGGCACAGGACCGGAAACACGAGCGCCGGTGTGGCGGGCGGTCTCGACGATCTTTTCAGCCGACTGATCGACCAACTGATGGTCATACCCTTTGATGCGAATACGAATTTTTTCTTTGACTGCCACTGAAAAACGCCTCCTTAGAATTTGAGTTGGCGGGCGGCGCCGGATTGTACATCCCCGCCGGGTGTTCCGCACCCGTTGGAGAAAAAACCGGAAAATGGTTGGGCTCCATATTCCGGGATACAAACAGCGTCTTACCGGCATAGGCAGGCCTTGCAACTCAACGGAACGCACGCGTCCCGCAGCCCACCCTGCACGCGGTATTTGTTTCGCCCGGTTTGAAATCGGACATACTCCACGGAAAAACCGGCCTGCCAAGCGGCCGCAACCTCCCGTTTCATCGCATATCGTGCAGTCTGTGATCGCGATAAAAGGGCGCATTTTCCCCTTTATCTATAATCACGCCTAAGTATAATACCATAGCAAGAGGGAGAATGCAAGTGTTTTTATAAATTTTTTTCGTAGAAATGCAAAAACTTTTTCCCTCCGTTTTGTTCAAAACAGAGGGGAATTCACAAATCCACAGATGTCGCGTTTTTGGTGGAAAACAGGCACTATATATAGGTTTTGGCGGTTATAATCCACCACAGCTGCCCCTTTTTTCGCCACATCCCTGCTGCGAGGGAAGGATAGTTGCTGTTCAAAACCGGGCAACGGGGGTGCAAAAGCAGAAAAAAGTATAATGGCGCACCTTTCCCTTGAGATAATTTTCTCGCTTATAGTAAAAGATACAATCCTCGCAAATCTTCCCCTTGAGGTAATTCCCCCGCTTGCGGGGGAAATGTCGGCGCAACCGACAAAAGGGACCCGTCTTCGGGAGAAAAAGGTGCTGAGCGAAGCGAAGCGGATGAGGTGGAAAAGTTGTTGTCCATAATCCACCAATGGTTGCTTACAATATTAAAATCACTTAATAACCATAATATTGTTGAACCCGATAGGCTTCTGACACCTCATCCGTCGCAACCTACGGTCGCGCCACCTTCCCCTCCAAGGGGAAGGCTTAATGGGGCTCTGCTATCATCAAAATTTGTGCATTATTTGGCGGCGGGCGCAAGGCCCCTTTGAGTAAAGGGGGCTGTCACGACCGTGGTCGTGACTGGGGGATTGTCGCCGTCCGCCGGACGGCGGGTAACTCGCCATTTTCGTTACAATCCCTCCGTCTTTTTGCTGCGCAAAAATCCACCTCCCTTTACACAAGGGAGGCTTGCGCTCGCTACAAGATAACAGCCCATTCTTGTCCGCAAAAAAGCCGTTCACCCATAAGGTGAACGGCTTTTTGTTGATCCGCGCGGGCACACGCAACCATCCAACGGCCCGCGGACCGTTACGATACCGCTTTGGTGCGTTGACCGAAAATTTTATTTGCTGCGCCGCTTTTATCCAGCACGCCGAACAGCAGCAGTCCGCCTACCGTCGCGGTCACAAGCTCGCCCGCACCGACGCTGAGCGCGCACACGCCGTAGGTAGCGGGGCTGAAATCCAAAAAGAAAATTGCCAGCTCTGCGCCCACGATCACGGCATTGGTGATCACAGCGGGCAGTGCCGCCAGCACCGGCAGTCCCTTGACCCGCATATGGCGCAGTGCATACGTAAGCAATGCCGCCAACAATGTTGCCAGCGTGCCGAACACCATATCCAGCGTACCGGCGGGATTGGCTCCGCTCAACAGCCCCAGCAAATTGGCCAGCAAACAGCCGACGGTCAGCCCGGGGATCGCCGCCGGCGTGAACACCGGCAAAATGGTGAGTGCCTCGGACACACGAAACTGCACTTCGCCGTATGCCAGCGGTGCGATCGCGAACGTCAGCGCGGCATACATGGCGGCAATCAGCGCGGCCTCGGTCAGATGTCTTACACGGTTTTTGTTTGTCATGGTACATTCCTCCATAGTTTTGTTTTAGGTCAGGATGGTTTCGAACTGACCACGAAAAGCATCTTTTCGCCGGGAGATATTGTACGGCACCCGCCGCCGTTTGTCAAGCAGCGACTACATTTACGACCGATACATTATCTGCCACAAGTAAATGTATTTGCTTGTGGGACGATGTGGGCATCGTCCCCTACGAAAAGATGGCAGGGAAAGCAGAGGTTTCGGTCGGCTCCCTCTGACGAGGGAGCTGTCGAGCGCCAGCGAGACTGAGGGAGAGATAGAGTTTTTGAAATACACAAAGCGGGCGATATTTTCTCTCCCTCCGTCTTTTTGCTGCGCAAAAATCCACCTCCCTCGTCAGAGGG